>Ga0123342_1004931_pt1 | contig 19917 bp, 12 predicted proteins | sample Turbeawhitnodule_FD_89960 | JGI IMG/M metagenome (GOLD analysis project Ga0123342, IMG submission 89960) | Root nodule microbial communities of legume samples collected from Mexico - Turtle bean Mexico white nodule | ecosystem: Host-associated > Plants > Roots > Nodule | place: Mexico: Nepantla... | reverse complement strand
TTAATTGCCATTAACGTCTGAGTGTGATTCTAAGTTGTTTTTATAAATATGCGAGGGATCGATATTTAGGAAACATTCTTAAGGATTTTATATGCGAGAGATCAATATAAATGAATTTTCTACAGGCATCAATTTCAATCAAAGAACTCAATATTAACATGCTAATCAAAATACATGAGAGTGGGAGAGATGAAACCTAATCCCTATTTTTCCAATTGAAACAACTAATTCTTTGTTTGTTTTCTTATTGATCAGTGCCAACACAATCACTTCTAAACTCTTTTTATATTGTTCTTTTGTTATATTTAGCGAATATTGTACTCGATAATTCACTGTTCCTTGTGGATCGACATCCGTCCTTAAGGACAATTATTACTTCTGACAAACGCGGTGCACTTGCCGTAAAAAGTCATCAGTTACCTTGAAGAATCCCAACATTGGTTCATACGAATACATGACGACTGATGTACAACCAAATTAGATGACACCCATCAAACAGTTTTTAACAAATGGGGATTATAGAGCCCAATCCGAAAAGACGATGAGTCAACAGTCGCTAGATTTCTTCTTATTGACCAGGATCTCTATCGCAGAGGATATATTCTACCACTTTTAAAATGTATCACTCCTAGTCAGGCTGATTATGTCATGCGGGAGATACATGATGGAGTATGTGGTACTCACTTGAGAGCGAGAACAATGTCCGCTAAGGTGTTAAGGGCACGCTAATATTGGCCGACCATGCAAGGCGATTGTACAGATTTTGTTCGAAAATGTGTCAAGTGCTAGGAATATGACAGTTTATATCATCAAAGGCCCGAGAACCTTCACTACATTCTTTCCCCATGGCCATTTGTGAAATGGGGAATGGATATCATCAGACTTTTACTCCAGGGAAGAGGCAATGTAAATTTCTTCTAGTCGGAATATACTACTTCACTGAGTGGATAGAGGTCGAACCCTTGGCAGACATCATAGCCGAGAATGTTCAAAACTTTGTATGGAAAAATATTGTGTTCGTTTCGGGATCCCACATATGATCATTACCGAAAAAGGTTGGAAATTCATCGACCGAGGATTGGCTGAATTTTATGAAAAACTCGATATTAAGCATATTACAAGTTCTGTAGAGCACCCTCAAATGAACGGCCAAGTCGAAGCTACCAATAAGGTCGTTCTTAACGAATTAAAGAAGAGACTTAACCCAGTTAAGGGTAAATGGACCGAAGAGCTTCTCGAGGTCTTATGGGCTTACTGGTGTACGCCATTGTCCACCACACAAGAGACCCTGTACAGATTGACGTACGAAACATAAGTTATGATCCTAGTTGAAGTCAGAGAGCCCTCTCTACAATAACAAACTCTAGATCTGAATCGTAACAAAGAAAGCTTGTTGGTCGGCCTCGACTTGATCAACGAGCTCAGGGAAAAAAGTAGATTAAGAGAAGGCGATATAATTCTAAAGTCATTCCACGAAGTTTTCAAAAGGGAGATTTGGTCTAGCGAATGTACAACGACGCCTGAAAAAATGAAGGCAAGTTCTCAAACAATTGGGAAGGACCTTTCTGCATATCAGACACGGTGGTCAGCGGAGCCTATTGTCTAGAATTTTTATTAGGTAAATCTGTACCGAGAATGTGGAATGTCACGCATCTCAAATTTTATTACAATTAACAAATTTCAATAAAAATAGTGTACTCTTTCCTCGCTCGGTTGTTTTTCGACCGACGAGGTACTTTAAAATTATATATTCTTATCTTGCATATTTACACACTGTTCAACAGGGATTACTCAGTAACGGTAGCCGCTCAGATACTAACGACCCTTACTGATTGCACGGTTACCACCGACCGAACAACTTTTATGATCGTGCCTAGTCAAATGTGAATGTTAAACATAAAATTTGTTTACACGACCTCACTCAAGGAGTCTTCACTCCAACTAAATTCATCAAGGTCAAATCCTCGACCAATTGAAATTATGAAATTTCACCCACTATCACCTCACACAACCAGAATAAAATAGGAGTCTTCATTCAAACTGAATTTATCGAGGGAACTCCTCGACCAATAGAAATTATGACATGTTAACCACTATCGCCTCACGCAATCAAAATGAAATAAAAGTTTTCTCTTCAACCGAATTCATCAAGGCCATTGAATAAATTAAACGTTCGTCATTAAATGAAGTTGTATTCTTAATTATGGCATCGATAAACTTTTAACAACTTAAGAGAAGTAAATACTCAAAGGCTCAGTCAGCCAGGCCTACTCAATTCGCCATTGGTGGCCATAAATAAGTCATCTATGAATCCAAATACCAACTACATTCACACAGGTGAAGTCTTATACCTTGACCAGCTTATTAAGACTCATCGATTAGGTGGAGTCATTACAACGTCACTCGAATTATCAAGTTCAATGCATCAATCAAGTTATTTACGACTTCGGCCAAATTATTTTTATTCTACTTAGCAACGACAATGCCATCTATTTTGGTATTTGGAAAATGTTATTAATTGCAAAATACTTCAAGGCTTGGTTAGCCATTACTAGTTACATTGATTCATGATTACGGATTCGACCAAATTATTCCATTACACTTTCTCAAAACCATACAATTTATTTTAGTGACTAAAAAGCATTGCTAGAGTTCTTCTATCTACAACTTATTAAAGGCCCGATCAATAAATCCTAAACCCTAAATCCTAAATAAATCATTTATGAATCCAAATACCAACTACAATCACACAGGTGAAGTCTTCTACCTTGACCAGTTTATTAAGACTCATCCGTTAGGTGGAGTCATTAGAACGTCTTCAATGCATCAATAAACTTATTTACGGCTTCGGCCAGATTATTTTTATTCTACTTGGCAACGACAATGCCATCTATTTCGGTATTTGGCAAATGTTATTAATTGCAAAATACTTCGAGGCTTGGTCAACCATTACTAGTTACATTGATTTTCGATTACGAATTCGACCAAATTATTCCATCACACTTTGTCAAAACCATACCATCTATTTCGCTAACTGAAAAACATTGTTAGAGTTCTTCTATCTACAACTTATTAAAGGCACGATCAATATTGCAAAAGGCTCGGTAAGCCAAGTTCAAGATATTACCACAAAGAAATCAAAGAGTCAAATATCGAAATTTTATCGTTCGGCAAGGATTAAATATTGCAAATATTTAAAGCGTTCAAGCATAAAGTAAAAGTGCATAAGTTAAAAATTTTCAATGCCCACATCTTGGGCCCAAGATAAAATTTCAAATAACTTCAATATTTGAAATTTACAATTTTTTCATAACTCCTCCAAGGAGGGCTCGGCCTCACCTTGGGTACCTCCGATGTTATCCCCTTGGCCCTCAGCGTTCTCCATATTGTTCATGTCATATTGATCGTCTTCAAGCGGAATGCCATGAAGGTATGCCGCTTGACAGAGACCTTGGTAAAAAAAGTTTTTGTTGATCCGAAGAACGAATGATTGACATTCTTCCAATTCTCTAATCGGCGCTTTCTCTTTGTTGGCCACTTCGCTCTACACCCTCGCACGGTCGACCTTTTCCACCTCTAGCTCGACCTTCAGGGCCGCCACCTCCTTTTTAGCCTTGTCAGCTTTAGTAATAACTTGGCGCATTTTCTCATCAAGCGATCCCATCGCTTCCAATCTAGCCTTTAGAGAGCTAGAGGACTCATTCAGCTCGGCCTTCAGCTTGGCTACCATAATGGCCAAATTTCTCTCCAACTCCTCCCCTAGTGTTCGACCGCCAACCAACGCACGACTGTGCAACTCAGCCAGCTCCGCCACCAAGTCGTTTGTTGGGACGACCACTAAGATGCTCTCCTCTTCGAGAGTCATTGCAACTTGGATACCTTGGGCCAACTGAAGATGTTGGTCGAGCATGGAAGGATGACGATAGGATGACCTCGCCTTAGTCCTTTATTGCGCGGATTTTGTCAACCGACCTCTTTTCTTGGGATTCATTGGAGGCACAATAGTTTTTGGAGGCACCACGTCAACAAGAGGGATCTAGTTTCTCGTACCAACCGGCTCAAAACTGCTATGTTTCCTCGTTGTCGCTTGTCGTCTTAATTGTTTTAAATAGTTAGCTGATTCTGGATCTACCCGAGACATAATTGCTGCAAAACATAAATGAATTAAACATCCCCTCAACATAATGAATAAAGTCGTGTGCAAAGGAAATTCACATACCAATCAGATCCATCCACCTCTTGGACGACTTGTACAATCCTACCAACTCCCGCGTAGGTAGCCTATTCGGGAGCTGGTCAAGCACGCAAAAAATTTCCTTATCCTAGGGAGTCATTGAAGAACTCGGCTAGGAGACATATCTGGTTGGTGTTCGAGTCCAATGAAAAGGAAATTTGGTTTTCCGTTTCACATCATAAAAAAATGGTTTACTGTCTGGCTCCACAAAAATTTTAAAGTATTTTTCTTTAAAATATTTATAAGACAAGGTATAAGGTGCAAAACGAATACTCCCTGGTCGACTTGTCAAAGACAACCAACTCATTGGAGCACTCAGTCAGGAATTATAATAGAATAAGGATTGAGGAATGGGTTGTAACCTAAAAATATTACAAAGTATCCTAAACGCTTAGAGAGTCGTCCACGAGTTAGGATGTAATTGAGTCGGCGCTGCGTTAAGGATCCGAAGGTCCCCCATCGTAAATTCGTTGAAGGGAAGTGTAACATGCAAGTCATTGAAAATGTGTTATATACAAAAAAGAAATCTTGGGGTGCACCTTCCCGATCGTGGTAAACCCGGTCGGTGTGGTTGAAACTATCGGTAGCCACTGCGACCAAAGTAGAATCAGGTTTCAAAATTGATACTTTAGATACAAATAAACCATCTAAAGTAGTTGGACCCCTGAAGCAAGCAAGGACATCCAAGATGAGTGCATTAATCCACTCGTAGCTCGGACAGTCTGACGTAGGGTCGACCGCATGGTCCAAGCCACTCACGTCTCTCGCACCACTAGATGTGGTGCGAGTAGGCTAAGAAGACTCTATATTCAAAATAATGTTAGAAAACTTGGCACAGGTAGACATTACTAACCTTTTTAAAGACATGTGAAAGAAGACTTGTTTACTCCACACTCAGAGCAAGCTACGTGAACTCTATGGCACAATGAATGAGTAGTAAACCTTATTACATTCAAATGCGTTTCTATTTATAGAAAACCAAATAGGAGAGAGATTGAAGCATACCCTACTCGGCACCGTTAGATCAATAATCATCCAAGGGTTCATGCCACTCTGCATCTGAAACGTCACTAATTCTCAACCGTTAGATTTATTTGATGAAATAATACTTCCAAACGACGACTTTTCGAAAAAGCATGCGTCACATCTCTGACAAGTATTAATTACGCCCAACAGTTACATCTCCCCTTGGGAAGCCCAACGATCATTTTACGACTCTTTAGAAATTAATTTCTTCGAGCCTGGGGGGCAAGTGTACCAGTCGGTATCGGACGAGCTAGTCTCGACCTAGGTGATTGAGCGCCCGAGTCAAAGGACACCTCAAGACATGCAATAAATGGCTGATGGAAGAATGTCAAGCTCAGGCCTAACCACTAGGTCCATGGCAAGGAAGATGGAAGAAGTTTGGGACTCTACTACTGATGGCAAAGACACCCTCCTTTACATATGTTAAAAAATATCATAACCTAGTGTAGAATTTTATAGTAGAATTTATTTTCTTTCTAAAAGTAAAATATGAATTTTACTTGTAATTTTTCTTAATTGTAATTAGGGTTGAATTAGGCACTTTAAAACGAACATAGGTTAAATTAGGGTTTCTATAAGACTCTTAATTTAACCTAGGCCAACCATTAACCTAAAAAGAGTTACATGAAGCACACCTTGGTCATGATTGCCTTGTGACTCCAAAATAGGTGCCAATTTCAAACCTAATTCTTTTGAATTTTCCCACCCATTTCTTTGTACATTGGACGGAACTCATCATTATATATTAGGGTGTTTGGCTCTTATTTTTCTAAGATCAAATATATGAGTGAATTGTTGGCAAGTTTGTAAGCTTTCTCACTCCCTTGTCTATACCTCTCTAGGATAGACACCTTGATCTTCTTCACCTCTCCAAGTGATATGGCCCAACCAATCACTCTCCCTACTCTTCATGCACCTTCAAGGAAACCATAACTCCATGGGAGCCATCCTTGTCTGTTTCATCCATTAGCTTTCGCCAATCATTTCAACAATCCAAGAAACCAATTTGTCATGAAGGCAACACCATCAATGGCAGTAACGACAATTACAATATATGAGTCATAATTCGTATCCTGGAATACGCGAGACGTATCTTCGACAAATCAGCTAAAAACTGATTAACTGAAAGATGGCACAAATATTCTTCAGATATTCCAACATACTTACCAATATATCTCCCTATTAATCAGGGATCACGATACACATCAGTGAATAATTGAAATCTGACCATCATAACAAGGGCCCATGACCAACACTATAAATAAACCCTATGCGGAGGTGTAAGGTACGCTTTTATCAATTACCAGTATACACTCTTCACACAGAGTAATTACTTGATCGTTAGAGTACCTTTTTCAGGTCAATCTCGAAGGAAGGAACCAGAGGATCACCAACACATCAACAATTGTACGACTAACCTCAGGTACTATCTAGGCCCTCTTTGCCTATACAGGTACACTTATAATTATTTACAAAATTAATGTTTATCCTTATCTCACTTCATGTTGAAAGTTATTATTATTTTGGTAAACTTTAATTACATGTAGATACGACAACTGATGTGATTCCAAATAGAACTAACAGTAGAATTAGGAATTTAGGGTTCCGAAATGGAATGAATTAAAATTAGTAACAATGAAAACTTGGATAGAGGGAGGTGCCACAAACAAATTTTGATAAGCCTAAGGATTATCGCTATAAGAATTGGTGAATTCTTGATAAGATCGCAAGATGTAGGGAAGAACCCTAGCAAAGATATGTTCTCTTTATTAAATTGTCAAAACATTCATCCTCATTTTGAATTCCAAAAGTATATAAATACAAATTTAATTATAGGTCTTGACTCGTTTGTAAGTAAATAAAATAAAAATACAATCTCTATATTTCAAGAAAGGTTCATTTGACCCATTGGTTAAGTTGATACCTTCTAATTGGTTTTGGGTTCACATCCTAACTCCATGCAAAATATTAATATTATTTTATTTTAATAATTGGTTCATGGGTCCACTTAAGTTTGGAATTATGTCTTGGTCAAGTTCCTCCACACCATGCCCTTGGGCTTGGATGTCCTCATTATAAACCCTTAGTTGTACTATAGTTGACTTGGTCCACTTGCTGAGAAAATGATTTTAAACTCGCCTCCATCACTAGCCATAGGTTTTCTTGCTTCAAGTTTCTCAAAATGTGGTTGCAACCCTAGTTGTTTCAAGATGGCAATCCTGACTAAACCTACTAGTGGCTGCCTATGGTGAATCTTCAAAAGAAGTTGCAGCCACTGAAGTTGGTTCTCAAGAGTTGGAACATGTTTGACTTCGATAATATTCATGTTGTTGTGGCTTAAAAACGACTTCGATAATATTCATGTTGTTGTGGCTTAAAAACAACAGACCCTTCTTTGCATTATCTTCATGCTTTTGTTTCTAATGAAATATAAGTGATAATTGTCGTTTTGCTATCAAATTACGACGATTCTAGCATAGATTTGTCTAATGCTAGAATGATGATAGTATAGAAGTGGTCAAATGACCCCAAGTCGTCTCCGAATGAATCCAATAGTGATTCTAGTGAATATTCAAAATCTATCTGCCAACAATGAAAATTAGCAATAACAGTAAAGCAAAAGGGGTTGTGATCGTTAAGCAGGAAAATATAGATGATGATTTAAATCAATAAAGAATGCAGGTTGACTCCCAAGTTCTTCTACAAATGAATTCCTCACAGGTTCTCTAAAGATTATTCTTTTCTCAATCCTCAAACAGAGCTAAACCAAATTGAACATGCGCCAATTTGATTCAACTGAAGCTCACCAGTAAAGCATGCGTCTACTGGTTTAATCAGTACCCACTTTATTCCATGCGTATACTCCATGAGAATGCTTATCTCCTCTCTTGAATCATGCGCCCAATAAATTAATTAGAACAATGCAAACTAACTAAGAAATCAAAGTTTAAGATAAGGAAGACTCTCAATCATGCGTTCAAGTACAACCTCTCACAAAAAACAGTTTTCTAGGAGATTAGAATATTAAAACAACTGTTATAGAGAATTAAAAAATGAAACTTTTATTGACCAAAACCTCATAACTCAATGAGAAAATTACAAACATAAGAACAAACATTGTGTTTGTTCAATCACACAACTTATGTCACTTAGATTAAATTGGATGCTTTTGTTTGACAAGACCTAATGCTTTTTACTTTGTTGTTTTAAGAACATAATCAAAACAAAATAAAAGAGTCTTCAAAATTATGATCTAAAAAATATTAATCTATGATAGACATATCCAATATTTATTATGTGGAAGTTATCGAGTCATTAATTAAGTTGAATTCATTTAATTTTTGGGATCTAAGTAAAGTAGGAATACGAATGAAGAACTTATTTGTGATACATGAAATTAGGATTAGAGGGTGTTATTTGATATTCAAATACTTTTGTGTTGCATGTCTTTTGTATATATTTTGGATTAAATTATATTTGGTTACCCTCTGTTTATATATTATATGTTTACGTATTGTTAAGACATGAACTAACAATTTTCTAAGTACAGGATGAATACGAAAATCTACATAGGATATTTACTTTTTATGTATTAAGAAACATAAATTGCATATTATTTTATTTTGTAAACTCAATGTACTTTTTCGATAACACCTATTTTTATTTATGAATGTATATAAAAGCTATTTTAAAGACTTGTTATTCTTATTTAAGGGCTAAATAAGTTTAGGGTTTAGGTGTAGTGATCTGAAAACTTGTTATACTCTTTCTTTCTATGTATATTTATAATAACAGAAGACGTTCATAGTTGGATCTGTGGCGCAATGGTAGCGCGTCTGACTCCAGATCAGAAGGTTGCGTGTTCGATTCACGTCAGGTTCACTTTTTTAATTAAGTTGTCATCTTTTTAATTTAATATTTTCCTTTAAATAAGAGAAAAATACTAAATACCATAAAACGATTTTGTTCTTAAAATTAGATATCAACTAGTGATGTGATTTCTCTTTTTATTTTATTTTATTATTTTTAATCAATTATATATATATATATATATATATATATAAATAAATAAAGAATTGTGGAAACATGTTTTTAAGATATTAGTTTGAGTAGTAGAAGAAGTAAAAAAATGTAAAAACTATCAATCCTTCCAAAATGATTGGTGCATCTAAGTGTGATGAGAAAGTTAAGGTTTTTATTAATGTTCATGTAAATGACGTAGCATAATTTGCAATTCTATAAATCTATATCTATGTTCCAAGTCGTACTAGGAGATATTGTTAAGATGACCGCTCTAAATAGATTTAGATAATATGGTGCATTCATCTCTCTAAATTTTTATTCTCATAATAAAAGTATTATGGAGAACCCTTATGTAATATTGTTTAGAGTTTCTTTGGTAAAAAAAAACAATAGTATTTGATGTTCCTACAGGTAGGCAATATTCAAGAGATTTATTCATAACATCCAAGACCTTTTATGCACACAATGCGGATTTAATCTTGGATCCATAATCCATACAAGGTAATCTCTACCAACATGCTTAAGAAAACTTTGATTTAATTTTAGCTGCTTTATGAAAAATAAACTGTTTATAGAATAAATTAGAAGTTTAAAATATCAACCAAGACTTAACAGACTTTCTTATAAAATAAATTATTTTCATAAATTTAAAAATTTATAATGTATAATTATTCTTTATCAACTTTTTCATTCGGGTCCATACATATTCCAAATATTTATGTTAATTAATTATTTTAAAACATCTTTTCATAACTTTTCCAAACAAAATTAATTTATCAATAATCAATTATTAAAGCACTTTAATTTTTGAAGCAAGCACACGTAATTTTGAGGACAAGCATTGGACAACCGTACACATTTTTCTGGTTACCATATACATTGGCCAATCGTATGCATGCTATATTATTTTCAATTATATGATGAATGAATTTCTATCAATATACATATTTCGTTCCTTTGGGGGGTTAAGAATATTAACAGTTAGCACAGATGCTTCCCTCTTATCGAAAGGGATTATGAATTTCACATCAGATCATCTTGATCTTCAAGGGACCTTTTACGAGCTCGCAGATTGAGTTTAAGACTTTCAGGAAGAGGAGGAGTCCTCCCTCTGCGGAATAGAACTGCAAGAGCCCTCATTTTCTGGCAAAGATCAAATATCTGCAAGAACAAAGCAGGTGTGGTGGTACATTGTTTACAAGCAACGGAAAGAATAGTGACAAAAGATAATTGGTTAGTTATTTATACCGATGAGGCTTCTATCTCGGCAACACCCTCACAACCCTGACCACCTCCTTCTAGCAAGTCACAATACTTTACAGCCTCATTTTCATCTTCAAATACCTGCAATTATATTGTAAGTGATTAAATTATGTTCGAATATATTGAATATTACAATAAACCAGGCAATATGTAACACAAGACTGTTTCATTGCATTTGGGGTCAGAACTTAGGTGTACTTCTTCAGATACTGTTTCTGTTGTTCTTCAATCAAAATTGGAGTTTCAACTTTATAATATGTATAGGAAAAGTTGCATGAGATGAGAGATCTATGTAAGTTTTCAAGGTGGAAACTCCAATTTAAGATTTTAAATTTTGGTCAAGGTTTAATTTCTTGAAATCGTGAGAAATTACAAGTAAATGCAGCTGATGCAGTCACAATTGCAACAGTGGATACCTCAAAACATTGAGGTTGTGGCTTTTCAGTTGCAGATCCTTTTATAGGAGAATAGTCCCAAAAGTACATAAAGAACCGCAATTTTTACGTGCATCCTGGTTTGCTCTAACCAAAGTGATTGAAGTACCATATAAAAATTGGTTTCAAATTGAAGTAACCATATAATTGAATTCAAACAAAAGGTAAGCACATATATCATAATATTTCGACATTTTCACATGAATTTCAGATTACAAAATGTTCCCCACATGCTTAATGAATATTAACTAAGTCACAACATCATGTGTAATAGAACACATACCAGTACTCCCTCTCTAACATCCTCCACAAGCATTTGAAACTTAGTAGCCCCTCCCCTCGCCTGTTTGGACTGATTTCCAATTCCAGATCCCCACTTGCCTCCTTTAGAAAACAACAATCCAAGCTCTCTTTCAACCTCACTGTCACAGATAAAAACACACTCAGCTAGGAGCAATGCCAAACACTACCTAAGATAAAAAAACCACAGAATATGTCGAATCACTAATCAACCCAACCTTCTATTTCTGCGGGTCTTCATTGTGCACAATTGATTTTCCTTTTGCGTGAGTACATACACGGGCTTCGAAGTCTCTCTCCAAGGGTTGGCATCTAAAACTGAATAGAAATTAAGGGAACTATAAACAACACATTAACAACAAATTTCTTTCTCCCTTTAACTTTTGAAGGTACAACAACAATAACATAGAACACTTAGTCATTATGATGATCTTTATTTTAAGTTCTAGTCCTTTTATACAAGAACTGTAAATTCTAATCCCTACACTTTGGATGAATTACAAGAATAAGGATGAATTATCCACTAGATCACTACGGTTAGTCCCCTACATAAAAAAATTATATACATTTTAGCTGTTATGATTGAAATATATTTTAATTACTACATATAAAAAGAAAAGTGTCTATGATTATGCAAGAAAAGGAAAGGGAAGGTGTGTGTGGTACCGTCGTAGCTGCTGGAATCAAAGGACTGCTGGAGGTTGCGGCGCATGTCATAGGCGCGTGAAGAGACGCGTTTGACGAACTCGTTGGAGGTGCCGGGAATGGCGCCGTCCATGTGGAGAGCCCTGTCTAGGTCGTCATCTGTGCCGTCACCGGCGAGGGTGCAGGAGAGGGAGACATGGCGGCGGCGGCGGCTTCGGGTTCCGGCAGAGAGGAGGCGCGGAGGGAGACGTCGGAAAGGGTGGGAGGGAGGGAGCACCATGGAGGGCGATACGGAAGGAAGGGAATCCATGAGAATTCAAATGGATTTGGAGTTGAAGAAGAGAGAAGAGAAGAGAAGTTGGGAAGGAAGAGAAAAAGTTGGAGTTGAGTTTGTGAAATTGGGAAAGGAGATTTTTTGTTAAGTGGGGTCCACCTCGATCTTACTTGTTCCAACTTCACTTCCTACTTCTTTTCCTAATCATTTTGTACTCTCTACACATACACTACAACTATTACACGCTATTTTAAGATCCACGTTATTTTATTTTTCTTCCTCCCCACAATTATGATTCAGTTAATCACATAATTATAAAAAAAAATACTTTTTAATTAATCAAAACTCTTACTCAAATCTTGTTATTATCGATTCCAATTTTTAACTGAAAATCATTTTAATAAAAATAAAATTTAACTTAAAAAATTAAATAATATTAGCAATCTTCTTAATTAGTGTTAACTTTTGTTAATTTTGTTTATATTTAGTTTCGAAATCAAATATTCTCCCCTTACTCAATTATATAGACCAAAATTTTCAATAAACTTAAACATAAACAAATTCTAACTATTTTTTATTTAATTTAATTTAATGATTCCATAAAAATAGAATCTTAATACTCTCTGTTATTTTCTTTTATCAAGTTTAATAAATGACCCTTTAGAGAAATTTTATTTTTAAATATGATTATTAGTATAAAAAGTAGTAATTCTGTTTATATTTGAACAAAATGAGTGATTTTTAATAAATAATAGTTGTTACAAATATTAATTTCTTTGCTTTATGAAATGAAATTAAGTGACAGAACTTATAAGAAAATCAACATACAGATAAAATGATTGTGTTATAATTTTGACAAAAATGATCTTACTGAAGTTCATTTTTCTTGAAGAAAATGAAGTTTAATAAAAGTGAAACTAAAAGTAAGATTGTTAATGGGGTTATTTCCGACAAATACGACTTCAAGTAAATTGAGCAAAATAACAATAGTGAGTAGAGTTAAGAGACATTTAGTTCAGTTTGTACTAATTTTATTTAAACTTACGGGAAGTAAATTTTTGACCTTTTCTATAAATTCCTTCTAACTTATTTTAATAAATTTCACAAAAGAATTATCACCATAAACATTTTAGAGAAAATAATAGAAGTTGCATTTTCAGCAAAGTTTCTTTTTGCTTTCTTTTCACCTAAACACTCTTCAACGGCATCAAACTGAAGCTAAAGGCAATGAACAAGGGTCTCGCAAACAGCATTAGCACAAAGATTTAGAACTCATGAACTTCAGAAATGCTAGTAGAAAAGCATCATGTCATAAAAAGAATATACTCGAAAAGAATTACTTGCATTAAACTAATTGTTCTTAAAGTTCAATAGAAAAACATAATTAAGAGCATGAAAAGCAAGGTATATATCATTGAAAACTTTTCAATCTTAAAAATAACAGCGGCGAAATAATTGCAGGGATATATGATAACGCCACATATGTCTATATGTTTCCTATATACAACCAAGAACATAAAAGCATTAAACATTGCCTCCATCCTCTCATATATTGTATGCATATATAAGCTAATGAGATAGCTTGTAAAAAAGAATAACAGCTATTGCAAAAACAAGCGCTCCAATCACAGATGAAACGATCCATTTGTTTCTAGTTATTCTCCGTGACATGGTAGTTAAAACCTTCTTGCTCTTGTCAATAGCATCATCTATCCCATGAAGCTGCAACGCAAGGAAACATCACCAGCAACCAATAATCATCACAACTTCTACATTGCACTTGTTATTATGTTGAAAGGAGGTTCACAATCTTATTCCCCAAGAAAGAAGTGTCATAATTGGTTTTAATTACTTCTCCTCAGAATAAAGATCATCTCATGATTCTTTCCTAGTGCATGTAAAAAGGACTAAAACCCCAAGAAGTTCCCACAATCAGAATTCAATTTTAAAAAAATAGCTTTCACATATCAACATACCCTTTTATGGGAGTTCAGTAGAGTCTCTCTCTGACTGTGCAAATCTTGGAGGATGGAGACACCAAGTTCTTCGGTCTCCAGCAAGGTTCTATGGCTCTCCCTTATTCTGTCACTGGAGTGATTTAATCTCTCCACAGACATCGTTAATCTTTCTCTCTGATCAGCAGAAGCCTGCAATGTTATCCATATTTTCCAACCAAACAATAGATTAACAACATCAGAACTGCTTCACTACTTGGCTTACAACAAGTGCAACCAACTTCAAAAACCTACTAATTTCAAAATTCAGAAAACAAAAATATGGTAAAAGGCCAAACAGAGCACTAGATAATATGCATCTAAACTGCACTCTCAATATGTATAAAACAGAGCCCAATATGCATATGCACACGTCTGCAACCTTATTTGCAAGAAACAAGCAACCTTATTCTCATCACAGGCATAACACTCTCAATGATTATTAGGGTGACAAAACAATCCATTTATCCATCATTCATCCCATCCATCCACAAGAAAATCCATCAAATTCATCCATTACAAAATTATAAAAAGATCAAATTAATTTTATAGATGATTAAGGATCAATCTCTATAAATACTTAACGGATCAAAATCAATTCAACTAACTTTTTTTCATAATTAAATATATCTTAAACTAACTTTTGAAAAAAGTATTCAAAAATAATTTTTTAAATTGTTTTACAAAAAAAAATTTGAAATTTTTTTAAAATTTACTTTTATGGATGGATGGATGAATTCGATTTTTATTAAATGGATCAGATTTTTAATTAAATTTTTAACGGATCAATATGAATTAATGGATGCTTTTTCATCCCCGATCCATCCAATTTGCCACTCCTAATGATCAGACATATATAGCATGCTATAATACATTATTAATATGTCCTAATTCACAGGCTGTTAAACAATGGCAAGCTACAAGAATTCTACGATAAATACTCAAGTGATAGTAGGCTGCAATTAAACTGGGAAAGGTAACAGATCAAACCCACATTCACTGACACCTATTTCTTCAAACATCAATGGTGTCCAGGAACTAGAACCATAAATTGTATAACAAATTAAAAAGGCTATAGCTCAATGGAATCTCCAACATTAATGGACAAAAATTCTCTAATTATATCAAACATCTAAACAAAACATTGCTATTTGAAAAGCTTTAATGGTAGTTTCTGTCATGAATGAACTATTCCAAAGGCTTCAGCTGCCATGCGAAGACACACAAATGGTTTTTCTTAGAAAGTTTATTACACCTAACTCAATCCTCTGCAAATTTGGACATATCTCTGGTCAATGTAATCCAGTAATTTTACATTATACTTCTAACATGTTCCCTTTGGGCTTCAAGCAAAGATAATGCAACTATCTCATGCTGTAATTAAACTTTTTATCAAACTCGAGACCACTTGGTCATAAAAGCTTGGATACCATGTCAAGGAAGGACTAACTATCCAAAACGTTTTAGCTGTTACATGAAGATATTTCATATCTCTAACCAACAAAGCCACAAACTCTTTTCGCTATTTTTTTTTTAAGAAAAGGATGCCAAGTAATACAATCTAGGGTCCCAAAAAAATACCAAATGAGTATCTGCCGTTCCAGCCTCCAACAATTCTTGACGGGCAGACTCATCAGAATTAGGTGATGTTAGCCTTCTAAATTCCTTTTTCAAGTTGCTTAGATCAGATTTGTACTCCCTCAACTTTGCGAGGAGCATTGCCTTTACACTTGGCTGCAAACTTCTTGCCTCAAGGTCCATTTTCCGAATCTGGACAGGGAAATAAGTGATAGATATAAAAAATGAATAGAAGATAATACCAATAAAAACAAAGCACGAACATGTAAGAAAACATTCATGTTACTACCAGAACATCAGCGTCATCTAGTCCTGCTTTGATCTCGGAAAACTTCTCCAGCTTCTGTTCTGAAATAGTGTTGATTAAAAAATCAGTAAATAAAATTTAACATTAAACAATAAGCCATCTTCATGTTACATCAGCAGACTCCAGAAAACATCTGGCACGAACCACGGTAAATAAAATCCTCCAGCTCCTCCACAAATTTATCTAAGTTTTCACTTTCCACAAGTAAACACTATTATCAACAAAAGAAACGCATCATGTCACCAGAAACCAGCGAACATCTGAGAAATCGAAGAAAAAGACTAGTCCCGGTAGCACAATCAACCTAACTGATCAACAATATAGCAAACCTCATCGAATCATATAGATCAAATCACATAGTATTAGCACAAAATCATTGAACAAGATAAAATAACGACTTTTACTAGCTTTGACCAAATCTTGACACTCGAATAATCTAGTACAACAAAATTTGGATTATAAACCCTAGTTTCTTTTCTCATAGCCATGATTTATGAAGGGTTCAGCTATGAGAAAATCCATTTCCCAACACACAAACTCTTGATATGCATCCTATGATGCGTTCCGTGCCAATCAGAGCAAGAAAACAACAGGGGCACTTCAGATAACAAAACACAACACAGAAAAAAAGTTGTAAACGACAAAAGGGGTGGATTAAAACACAACAAAATTAGGATTTTGAAGGCACCTTGATCAGAAATAAGCGAGGTTGAACTACATTTGCGGGAGAGATTAGCAGATAGGTCACAGTACTGGCGCTCGTACCCTTCGAAGACCTCACTCATCTTGCCACACCCTTTGTCAAAAAGAGGAAGAAATCAAAAGTGGAAATTGGAAATTAGAAACAATAGAAACTGCATCAGTGCAAAGTGGTGGATGGTTCGATTTTACCCTAGTTTTGAATGGAAAAGGGTGCGAGGGATCTCAACAAGATTGAGGTTTTGGGCGTGTTGGTGTTAACAGTGAAAATTGTTGGTGAAAATGGTGAGGAGGGGATGGAATAAGACCGACCAAGTTTCCTTTCGCACTGAATGAACTGTAATTTCACCAACCGCAGGGAAGGATCGCCTGCGGTTCGACTCGACCCTTTGGTATGAATGGTACAAGTCAAGACTCGAGGTTTGAGTTCTATATTGAATTGATTTATTAACATTGTTAAAAGAAAATTGGTAACTTAGTCATGGAGTTGTTAAAGTAATTTTTTTTTTTGGTTTTATCAAAATTTGTCTAGAGTTAAACTAAATTTTCCTTTCAACTTCTTTTTTCTAATTTAGATGATTTGTTCTTTGGAAAATGTAAATTGGTAAAAATTTATAACTTCCTGGTTTGATGATTTTTTTTAATTCAAAATCATACAACATTAACTTATTTTTACTTATATATTATTTTTGGAACTTAATCATCATTCTAGTTAACATGTTATTATAAATACTTTTACAATGGATTTGTTATTAACTCAAGTAGTGACGCATATAATCTATTTTTTACATCATTAAGAATACTTTTATTATATATAACACTATATTTTGTCAATATTCTTTTATATTTAGATTTTTTTATGAAGTCTTTGGAGCTTGTCTATCAACTTCCTATTGTAGTAAGAGGGAATATGGCGACATCTCAAGGCTCCCCTAAGGTCATTCCAATATGTAATGAGAGGGTCCTTGTGGAGATGTCTTTCTCCTTTTAGGATAGTCCACCAATACATAGCATTTCCTTGGAAACTTAAGGTAGCTAAGGGTACTTTCCTCTCCTCACTAACACGGTGGCAAGCAAAAAGTTGTTCTACTTTCATCTCCCATTCTAGATATGTTTCAACATTTTCTTTTCCATAGAAATGAGGTAAGTCTATCCTAGTCTCCTTTGGGTTTTCCTTTCTAGTTCTCTTAGGTTGAGGTTGATAATATTCATTCATTCTCAGACTCTCCTCAGCATAGGAGTCACTCAACCTAGAACTAGATGCATGTGAAGATCTTTTTGTTTTTCTTATGTATTCATCATTTTCTTTCACAATTCAACTCCTATTCTAAAATAGCAAGATGAGCATCCCTTTCTTTTTTATCTTCTATTATTTGGGACTCATGTTGCAATTGTCTATGTGATAGTGATTGAAAGTCTTTGGCTAATTGTTTTAAAAGAGATTTTATAGACTTTCTATCATTTTTAGTTGGATTAGAAGAATGAGAAGACATGTTGAAAGTTATGTGTTAGAAACAATTTACCAAAAGAAAGATAGGTGGAGTACCGTAGGTAGATTCCAAGGAAAGGGAGGTGGATCACTTGGATCACTTAAGTACCAAGCCTTTCCTAACCAGATTCTATTCCACAATACTTTCACAAATCCTTCTCTAAGTAATTCATTTAGAGCACAATCAAAGATGAAAACAATTTTTTATGCAAGAAAAAAATGCAGAGTAATAAAACACACAATTGAAAATTGTTAACCAGTAAGCTATAAAATTAGTCGAATCCTGAGGCTTCTTGGCACTTTGAACCTTGAAGACACACTCACCGTGTAAGACATATTAATCCACTAATTAATCAAAGTAATGCAAATTACAACTCAAAGAAATACAAAGAAATTAGGTCAACAAATTTGGATGCACAAAATTAAAGTCTTATTCTATGCACTCCTTAACTGTGTAGCTCCTTTGTGTATTTTATTTTTTTGTGCTAGCTTGTTGTTGTCCCTTGTTATACCTCTTTAGGATATTCAACTTTGAATGTTCAAATCTGCACCTCTTTAGTGATATAACTCTCACCAAAAAATTTAGTTCCACTACTCACCAAAACACTTTTTAAGTTGCTTCCACCAAAAAGAGGTCAAACAAGTTTAAAGCAACAAAACTCAATTTAAAAAAATAGGACCACAACAAAGGGAATTGATATATGACAAAACTTGAAAGAGTATTCAATAAATTTGACAAAAAAGAAATTAAGGTCACAAGAAAAGGTAGTAATCAAATTGAAACCTAGAGAATGGTATTAAAATTGGATGAAAAAAAAAAAACAAAAATAGCACTACTGGAATTTTGTGTAAAATTTTGCGTGACTTTCAAAATTTATGTTGAGCCAAATACTTCAAATATGAATGTGAAATTTAAACCACAGAAAATTCATTGTCTTAGCTCAATATAGGCGCTGGAATTGTACCAAAATAGTGCGCCAATTAATTGTGATAAATATTTCAAAATCACCGTCGCTTCACTTTTTTTTTTCAAAATCATAATTTTGCACTTTGTGCGTATTTCATTTATCATTTTTTTTATTTTGAATTTTGCTACACTTCTTTTTTTTCACCTTTTTTTAAGACTTCAAACTATTTAAATACATAATCTCAAAATTTTTGACCAACGAAATTAATTTTCACAAACGTTTTCAGCCAACACAGATTTAGTGAAATAGAGGAAACCTACACTGGAATAAAAACACAGAATTGAAAAACTTCAAAGACACAATGGAATTGATGTATACAAACTTGTATGATGTAACTGATGTGAGTTGATTTTAGGATTTTTCATTTAGGTGACACTTTAGATTTATGATTGAGATTATTATACAATTAATAGTGAAAACTTAAGGAAAATCTCCATTGGACATTAACTTAACGAAGTGGTTCTAGTTAGTAAACTTTAATTATGTTTTAGTTAATTGTTTTGCATTGTTTACTTGCTTTGTTTTGTTTAATTGCTTTGCATTCTTTTTGCATAAAAATTGTGTTTTTCATTCTTAATTGTGATCTAAGTAAATTACTTAGAAAAAGATTTGTGAAAAGTCTTGAGGGATAGATTTTGGCAAGGAAAGACTTGGTACTTAAGAGATCCTAGTGATCCACCTCT
>Ga0123342_1004930_pt1 | contig 19918 bp, 11 predicted proteins | sample Turbeawhitnodule_FD_89960 | JGI IMG/M metagenome (GOLD analysis project Ga0123342, IMG submission 89960) | Root nodule microbial communities of legume samples collected from Mexico - Turtle bean Mexico white nodule | ecosystem: Host-associated > Plants > Roots > Nodule | place: Mexico: Nepantla... | reverse complement strand
GTAGAAGACTTAGTCAAAATACTTGATGCACAAAATCTAATTTTCACAGGACTTAGCCAAGGCATCAGTTTAAAAATGAATTTGTTTATTTAGAAAAGAACAGATTTATTTTTATGCAGTAAACGTGTTTTTTGTAAAACATGTGAAAAACAATTTAAGAAATTTTGTGCTTGCTCTTATCACATGACGAGGGGTTAAAAGGTGAGTTACTTAGCAAAAAGCCTACTCTTAAACAACCTCTAAACACTACCTAAGACATTCTTAAAGCAAAAGGAAATATACATGAATTATACATAAAAGTCTTCATCAAACACATGTTTTGAAGGGGCAACAACCATCTTCAACATTATGGAGTAAGAAAATATCACTTGAGTGAGGTTTATTCACTTAAAGACTGGTTATAAAGACTCTGATAGGATAAATGATGATTTCTTTTGATGTGACCTATCATTCCTTTCAATCTTGAGGGTTAGTTTGGTGGTATCTAGAGTCTGAAGAATGTCTGTAGGTTAGTGTTGAGTAGGTTGCTCTTGGCCATTTTATGAATAAGGGTTGGAACATCCTAAAGTGTTTGTATAAGAGTTGAGACATCCGTGAAGTGTCTCATTTTATTTTATTTATTATTCTCAGATAAAAAAATCTCTAGTAGAAAAAAAGTCTTTTTCCAGTCTCCCCTCACTTGAGTCGTAGTTTGCTACTCAGATTATATATTATGTTCCTCTTGAATTATGATTTCTTAATAACGTTATATGCTTAGACAACTTTAGCTCAAATACCACCCATAACACATTAGTATCACATATATGATTTCTAAATAATAAATTTTCACATAATACACAAATATTATTGTATAAAATCATAGAAATGTTCATAAGTTACGTTCTAATGAAAAATTTCATTTTTTCATAAATTAAATCCTAATATGACTAAGGACTTTTATATATTAGACTATAATTTGAGTTAAGAATATAATTAAATATAACATCTACTTTATATACAATTACGTTTAATATAAGGATTATAACATAGTAATATAATTGTTTACAATTCTAATTCCTCTAACAAGTTTCAAGTAACACTTCTTGAATATGCATTATACCCAACCAAGAGGCTCATAACCTTTCATAAAACTCTCCTTTATCAACATTATTATGAGAAAGCCAATATAATACAACTATTATAAAATCAAACTTCCAAAATTTCAATTACTAATAAATTGTGATAATTCCTTTCAAACTAACCAATGATCATTATTACAATTCACCCTTTTCAATAAAATTACCATCGAAATGAACCCTATTTAGTTTTGAAAATTTATAATTAATTCCATGCAACCAATATTGAAACTTAAACACAATAATTCATCCAGTACAACCTTAAAAATCTATATATATGTTTACTATAAATCATTCTAAGAAAACAATTCTTGAAAATATAATTTTTATTCTATCTGACATACAAGAAATCAAAATTCTATATTTCAAAGATACATTTGTAGACTCAATTCCAAAGTTACATAAATGTATCTTCCTTTACCATTAATTTTGCTCATGCTTTAAGGAATTTATGTTATGAAAAAGATTTAATAAGTACCCAATTAGATTACTTTAAAGATAAGAGTCCTAAAATTCAAACATCATCCACTATTAAACTCCAACTTGAAAAACCTTAAATTCTCAAAAACCTACCATATATGCATGTCTACTTTAATAGAAAAGAAAGGTGAAAATATGATGAATGAAAGTATAATATGAATTTACCTAAAGAAATAGCTCAAGATGAAGACCCTATGTCATCTCATAGTTACCTCAAATATTGAAGAGTAGAAAAAGAAAAGAAAAAGATAAAAGTAGTTATATTTTTAGAAGAGCACTTGGGTTTGAAAAATATTGTAAAAAAAGAAGAGAAAGTATGTACTTGATTAAAACAAATTAAGGTAATCTTAATATTTAAGCTCACTCTCAACTCTGATTTTTTGGTTTATTTTAGTTCAAGCAACATGCATTAGTATTTTTTTTAAATAAATAAAATAAAATAAGATACTTTAGGTGTCTCAATTCTTATACAAATAATTTCAATACAAACTTCTTATTACCCAACCAATTGGGAATCCAACATACATTACAAGATATGAGCCATATTAACGTACCATAACAATTACATCATCACTCTAAAGGAACACATTCTCAAGACAAGATAAAAAATCTAATATATACTATTAATTTATTAATTATTTTAAATATTTCATATACATATACTATTAATTTAGTAAAGCTTCTCAAATATTAAATTTAATCATTGTAAGTAATATCACTCACTTATATTAACATATAAAAATGATCGATTGTTATGTGTTTCGTATACACATATTAGAAACAACAATAAATATCCAACTTTTTAAAATGATTTTATTAAATAATCTCAGTTTTTTCATAAATATTTATATTGAATAGGAAAGATAAATAAATGATTTGAGGAAATAATAGGACGACAAAACAAATTAATGTTTCATTGGGAATTGAGTATTTAAGTTATTTTGAAAATATTCTAAATAGCTAAAACTGCAGTTATTTTGAAACGAAGGTAGTAATAATTAGTTGATGGAGATTCACAATAAATAAATAATAAAATAACATATTTATGATGAATTTCTAATTAAATTAGTGGACAAATTTTTTGTATTTAAAAATATTTGTTAATAAAGAACAAAATTTCGAGCCTATTATCTAAAGACTCATTAGAAATGAGAAAAATATTAATACAAAAATAACTAATATAACTTTAAATATATGAAAAAATGTTGTATATATAAGAAAAGTAAATTAGAATAAATTAACTATTACCTTTTACGGTTTTTTAAAAAAAGTTAAAAATTTATGTTCTGATTAATTTATATTTGTAACTTTTTTAGGTATGAATTTTGCTTTAGTTTTTTCTTATTTATTTATTTTTTAATAATATTTTTTTATGTAATAATAAGATGTCTAAAGTTTAAACAAATAATTAACTAGTACAATTTATGTAATTTTTAATATTTTATTTCACTGTACATCTACACTTTATTTATTTAAATAATTTATTATAAATAATTAAATTATTTATTATTTTTAATAATAATTTACTAATACTTATGATTTTTAAATTTCATTCTTATAATTATTAAACATAAACTAAATTACAATATAATTATCTTTTTAGTTATCATCTACGAATTAGTCTTTCTTGTTTATCTTAATTTTAGTTGTCCTATTCTATTTTTTAGGTTTTAGGGTTTAATTATTTACAATTTACAATGAATCCTTAATTTTATACTTTTTTATATTTTAATTAATTATTTTCTTAAAGTTACTATAAAATAATTTTGCGAGGTCTAGAGTTCAACTTAGCAAAACCACGATAAATAAAATTACACAAAAATTAAGAATGAAATAAAAGATTATAGACATTCTAAAATACCAGAACTAAAATATTAAAAAAAAAAACTAAAACAGTGGACAGAGAATTAGAAATTTACCAAAATTAAAATCTAGTTCTAAAATAATATTTACAAAATTTATTTAAAAAGGAGAAATGATGTATTTTTTCATAATTAACTTTGAATATCTTCAACAATATATTTTAGGAGACTTTTTTTTTATATGAATATAAGTTAGTTAAAATTGTAGAAATACTCATATAAAAAAACTTCAATTTAAAAAAGATTTAAAATTCATACCTTTTGTGCCTAAGAAAACTCAAGATGCTCCACAACTGAAGCGACCTCACAAATTACACATTAGTGTCCCAACACGCCACGTCACGCAGGTGTCGGCGAGATAACGAGTTAATGTCAAAACCGTAAATAACCCCACAAATCAAGGGCAACACCGTAACTACACACTCACCTCTTTTATAAATATCCACCGTGGTTCTTGCAATCTAATAATTTCCCGCGGCATCAAACGCGCATTCGACATTCTCTCTCCAAAAACAAAACCTTTTTATATATTTTTTTATCATAAAAAAAAAATCATTTTCTTTTATAGTTCTTCTTTATCCGGAAATTGTCGTAAGAAAATCCAAAAGAAAAAGAAAGAGAGAAAATTCCGAACCCGTGAACTCTTTCTCTTAGTCTACAAATGCAATTTCTCTCTCTCACACTTTCTCTAGCACGAATAGGAACACTCTCTCTCCTAGAGTGAAGTAATGAAGCTTCAGATCTCGTGCTGAATCGACGATCTGCGTGAGAGAGAAGAGTTGGATTGATTCATGGAAACGCGGAGATGAAGTTCTACATATCGACGAAGGGGATAAGGAGAGTGACGATATCTAACGGGGACGGAAAGGGATCGGCGAAGACGACGACGGCAGGTACCGGCGCTGGCTCCGCTCGCCGGATTTCGGTTCGGACGGTGTTTCCGGTGGTGTTGGTGCTCGGGATCGTGCTGCCGTTTCTGTTCGTGAGGATCGCGATCTTGATGCTGGAATCTGCTGCAGCGTGTTCCTCATTGGGTAATCTATTCCCTCGCCTTTTCACTTTCTTCTTCTGTTTCTTCCTTTTGCTTACTCTCACAGTTTCACACTCCCTCCCTCACTCCAGTTACTTCTGATACTTTTCCTAACTCTGTAAAAGAACATGTCAATTTTTAATTATTTTATTTGAAGAAATAATTGCTTTTTCAAAACACAATTTATCATTTTAAAATAATTTAATTAAAAATATTGTGTGTGAATTCTCGTTCACTCACAATTTTTAAAAAAGAATTATTGGCTTTTACTGTAATTACTTTAAAAAAATTATGGAAATCTTTATGATTTCAAGGGCATTTAAGATAAGCTTTTTACTTCGTATATAAAAATTACTGGTTTATTATACCGTAGTTATTGTAAAATTATGTGAATAATATTTTTTATTTATTTTCCTAATGGAGCATAAAAGCTAAGCTCTTTAATTAATATACTCTAGTAACGCATAATTTTTTTGGATTTTTTTCGACTTTATTAGAAATCAATAACTATGAGTATAAATAACTTTAGATTTTGTCTAACTTATATTTCGTTTTATTACAAATTTTAAATAATTGATTTCCTAATTAAAGAAATGTAAGGAGATAAATGTAATATTTTTTAAGTTTTTTATTTTTATGTATTGAATATTATATATTTTTGTACTATCGTTGTTGGATCTATAATATTTGTTTTAAAAATAAATTTATAATAATTTTTAAATTATTGAAAACTGTAAAGATATTATTGCTTTTTAAAAATTGCCTATTATTACTCAGATAATTATAATGTTAGTTTTTTTTAATTAAATTTTATTAATTTTATCTGAATGTTTAATTTAACTACGAGGAATAGTAGTTAAATTAAATCTTAGAACGAGGTTAGGATTTTATTTTTATTTAATTTTTTTGACCCCTTCTTATCTTTTTTAAGTTCTACAATAGGATATAAATATAATGAAAGAAAGGTTAATTAAATTATAGTGTTTGAAAATTAAAATATCTTACAATTTTAATTTTTTTTATATAAATATAACAAAAACTGTTGAAAATTTAATTTTACATTTTGTGTGAATATACATTTTGATGAAACATGATTTGAAACTTGAAATATAAAAAAATATTGTAAGATAATGTAAGTGTCTTTTCAAAATAAGTGAATGAAAATGATATTAAATTAATTTTAAATGCATTGTATTGGTAATTTGATTTATTAAAATTGACAAATATATCCTTACATGTATTTTGAAACAATATGTAATTGAAATTATCACTTTGGGCGGAGTTCTTCTATTAGAAATTCTCTCTTTTTTGAAAAATTGAAAATTTCCTTTTAGAAGCTTATTGAAAGGCAGGGAATTTATTTTTGAAGAGTTTATTTACTGATTTTCATTTTCATAAATGATAATGAGAGTATATGGGTGAAAATGATTGTTGCAGAATGTGCTGGGTGGAGGTTTTTCAGTGGGGTTGACACGTCACTGGTAAGTATTTTATTTACCAAATTACCCTTGTATTCTTTCTATTTTAACAACTTTTAAATATCTTTATTTCTCCTTCAAAAAGTAATTAGCCAATTCTATTATTTACTTGCCCCCGTAAACTCAAGTTAATTGGAAAAATAAATTTATTGAAATTAGGAATTTTAATATTATTTAAAGTAAAATCATGTTTAATAATAATACACACATTTTTGACAAGGAAAGAGTCCAACCACAGCTCTTAGGTATACTAATACTTTTTATCATTTTACCTAGTGCATGGCCAAGTAGGTTTCTTATCTTCAAATTCGTCAAAATGATTTTTCTCTGTAAACTAAAACATCAAACCTTTTTTGGGTAAGAAAAAAAGTCAAATACCTTTTTCAAATATAGTGGCCACAGTCGGATCTGATCTGAAAAAAGTTTCCATGCATAATTAATTTGTATATTAAAAAGTGCAACTAGTAAAGAACGTCCACATATTAACAAAAAACCAGTATCAGTCTATTATATACTTTATCTAATTTTGATAAACTTAAAGTATTGTAATTCTCTTGTGATGTTTGAATAATAATCCCTCAACAACTATAATTGTCAGCATTTAGGTTTGCAGACAAATCCAGCATTTTAAAACAAATAAAACCTTAAAATCATGCCATTTAATTTTGGTTGCATTGCCTTATTAACCTCTAGGCTCTAGTTTACCCTGTACTTTATTTTATTACTTTATCACTAAGCAAATATCATTTTAAAAATCTACTGCCAAGTGTCTTGTTTATTGTATATATTTATTATTAATTTTAAAACTAAATTTGCTTTTCATGGGTTCCTTTTTGTAAAATTTATAAATAATATTAGAGTTTAATGTTCTCTCTGTCGGTGACTGTAAATATATTTTACTGAAAATCAATTAAAATTAATCTTAATATAACTTTAAAATAATTATTTCAAAACTCAATAATCTTACTGTACATGGCGATTTATGATTGAATGGTTATTTACAATTTAATAATAGTATTAAATATGGAGTGCCATGAGTTATTCCATAAAGAAGTATAAATTTAAGGGGGTTTGTCTATCTGTCACCCACTGAGACACCCCCATTGTACTCTGTTTTGACAATATTAGACACCTTAGAATGGATCATATCCATACATTATGCTGTATGAGATACTTTGTTGTTTCCTTTTCATTCACTTGCCATGATTCTGTGACACATATATTTCCGATTTTGAAATCTCCACTTCATGTGGTTAACATCTTTTGTCAGATAGGTAGGAAAAAAGACAAAGTAAACATTTTCTGATTTTTTTCCCTATAACGTTTAATTTACCTCTGTGTTTTGTTATTTCTTGGATTGGATTACATCTGTTTACCTTCTTAAAAAAACAGGATTGACTTTCTTACAATACAAAATACATTATTATGTTATTTAAAAAGTTCATATGTAAACAAGGTTTTGGACATAAAAAAAATTGACATTGTATTATTAGAATTGTTTGATAGTTAGTGGCCATTACTTATCCGAAAGATCCATGATGTATCAACTCGTAATTGAAATAGATCAGAATTCAGAACAGTACATCACGATAAAACTTGTTTTTTCCTTGTAAACAAAAAATAAGGAAAAGAAACGAAAAATCCAACTTCATCATATAATACTGCTGTGAGTGGGTAGGTCATTGTCGTACTTTCACAAGTTGCATTCCTGATATCTGTGGGGCAACGAGCATGACCATGCCACTTGTAGAGCAATGATTTCTTCCCCTTCTACCTTTTTTGTTTTCTCCTAGTTGCTAGTTTCACAACTTTTTTCACTGCTTCCAAGGTCTTTATGGTCTCTGTTCTTTTATGGAATCATCAAACTGACTGTTTGAGAAAACACTAGATCAAATTCTTTTATTGGAACACACGTTTTAATATAAATTTATAACTAAAATTTATTTATATGTAAAGCAAACCATTTTTAAACTAGTATTATTTCTATATAACTTTGGTTTGCGCTACCCTGTAATCGTCAACGCGGCCTCTACTGCAGACTTTGACCACCCTTTTAAATTTTTTAAAATGATAATTTGTGATCTGTTTTTTTACGATGGCACTGCATGTCCTTGAAGGAACTCAGAGATGAGCTGACAAGAGCGCTAATAGAGGCAAATGAGGGTAATGTTAATGAGGGAGCAGGGTCATTCAATGAACTTGTGAAAGAGATGACTTCAAACCAAGATCTTAAGGCTTTTGCCTTCAAGACCAAATCTGTGGTATACAAATTTTTTTACTGCCTTTTGCCTTTTCTAGTTACTCTTTATGAAAATGATGTTGGTCTTTTGTTTTCCTCGTGATTCCTTTTCTCTTTCATTCTGATGTTGATTTACAATCATGCGCCATATATAGTACATGCCTGTCCTGACGTGCACTGTGAAAAACAGGAGAAGCCAATGCAACTAGCTTATAAACATAGTAACATACAATAGTCGTGCAGCAAAAGAAACACTTGCAAAATTAAACAAAAGACAGCAAAAAGAAAGGAAATTGATACAACTTGCACAACTAGACTCTGTGTGGCATATAATATTCCAATTGTATGGTTATAGAGAACATGGTCTATGGATCAGGAACAAGGAATAAAAAAGTTAACACAACTTGAAATTTACTGCGTTGAATTGAAGCTTAAAGGATTGATTATTTATATATTTATGGAAGTTGCTTAAAGGCTCTAAAAGTGGCCCAGATAAAATGTAGGCTAAGGTGCAAGATCACCTTTAACTAAAGGTCAATTTCGGAGACTCATGCGGTTCAAAACACAATTAACTCATCTTCAACTTATCAAACCGTGCATATTATTACCTCTTTACCAGGGAATTTCTGCACTTGGACAGGGAGATAATTTAACACTACGTTCAACAACGTGGAAAGTTTGGGAAGTTGAGTTGTCTTGAGTTTTGAATTGCTGGAGGCTTTCGAAAAACGACCTTTAGTTGGAGGGCTTCCTCGGGTATCATGATACATGCATTCTTTAACTTGATGAATTCTAAAGTAAGGAGGAATGTGGGTGAAGGTAGCATCATAGTCCAAGTCTCTTTGTACATGGGTTGCATCATTAATTGTTTACCAATGAAGCATAGGTTCTTGTCAGCTACAAATGTTCAATTCAGCGAATGCAATTGTGAAGTTTTAATCCTCTAAAACAATATGCAATTTCTTCTGTTCATATTCAGCTATCACAGTTGGAACGCAGGGTGCAACTAGCAAGACAACAAGAGTCAGTATATTGGCATCTAGCTTCTCATGGTGTTCCCAAAAGTCTACATTGTCTTTGTCTAAAGTTGGCTGAAGAATACGCTGTAAATGCTAAGGCCAGATCTCGTCTACCCCCTCCTGAATTTGTATCTCGCCTTGTTGATCCCACCTTTCACCACCTTGGTCTCCTAACTGACAATATCCTTGCTGCATCTGTTGTTGTAACCTCTACTGTTGAAAGTTCAATCAACCCTGAAAAGTTAATTTTTCACATTGTTACTGACAAAAAAACTTATGCCCCCATGCATGCTTGGTTTGCCACCAATTCTATTAAATCAGCAGTTGTGGAAGTTAGGGGATTGCACCAGTACGACTGGTCCGAAGAAGTGAATGCTGGTGTTAAAGAGATGCTGGGAACTAATCACTTAATTTGGAAGCAATACTATAACAAGGAAAAGGACCGCCACTATACTCAAGAACATAGCAGATATTTGGAGGGTTTAAGTCCCAGCAGCCTATCCTTGATGAATCAACTCCGCATGTATACGCCTGAGGTAATTAATTATTTTTGGTAGCCCTCTGATTGAGTAATAACTGATAAAAAGTCTAAATGCTTGGCGATGATTGTTTCATCATCTAATTTTTGTGGATCACAACAGCTGTTTCCAGATCTCGAAAAGATAGTATTCTTGGATGACGATGTTGTAATCCAACATGACATATCTTCTTTGTGGGAACTAGATCTTAATGGAAAAGTCATTGGTTCTGTATTCAAGTCATGGTGTGGAGACAGCTGCTGCCCTGGAAGTAAATACATGAACTACTTGAACTTTTCACATCCTCTCATATCATCAAAATTCAACGGTGATCAGTGTGCATGGCTCTATGGCATGAATATATTTGATCTTGAAGCTTGGAGGAGAACAAACATAACGGAGACCTACCATCATTGGTTGAAACTTGTAAGTTTGCGTTCACATAATGTGCTTAATGAAGCCTGTACATATATTCTATTCAATGCATTTTGTTAAGTTTCCACATGCATCAATATTAAACTAGCAAGACACGGCTTAAATTTTCATATTTTTCATCAAAGTATATCTTTCTTGATGAAGAACATGATTTGATATGTTCATAAATGTTTATTCTTTTGTATTATGTTAAGCAATATTTAATTGGTCTTAAGTACGGGATTACATTCTGCATACATGTCTAGCATCGCTTATAAGTTAAAACTGCGTTATCCTCATACAGTAGAGTTAATTATGCACTTTATGTCACGCAATCAACAAAAAGACCGCAGGGTATACTTAGGTCCTATTTATATAAACTTTTTCATAAGCTAGCACATATAAGAAAAGAAATAAGAAGGTAAGATAAACTGAGCTTCTCTCATTAAGTTAAAATCAACTTATGCCTAAACCCTAAACCCATTTAACTTTTTCCAAAGCTTTTAAACATAGAGTTAATATTAGCTTATGAGGGAAACTCAATTAATTTCTTATTCTCTTCTCTTTGTAAATGTCTATGGATAATTTTATGCTTCAGTATAGTCATCATACCAATAAACATCTATATTTATCTGATCTCACAGAACCTCGAGTCTGGGGCGACAATGTGGAATCCAGGAGTGCTTCCACCTGCCTTGATTGCATTTGAGGGTCAAGTGCATCCTATAAATTCATCAATGCTTGTGTCTGATTTAGGTTATCGCCATCAATCAGCGGAAATTAGCAAAAAGAAATTGGAAGCTGCGCCTATTATTCATTTCAGTGGCCCTGCAAAGCCATGGCTTGAAATTAGTTTCCCAGAGGTTCGAAGTTTGTGGAGTAGACACGTAAATATCTCTTATAAGTTTATTAGGAGATGTAGAATTACAGGGTGAAGGAACAAAGTTTTTTCACCTCCAATATTTATTGAGATTGAAACAGTGATACCGTATGGGGATTTCAGAGGGAAGAAGGTTCTGCTTTCAGTCTCTGCCTCATACGCTCTGCACAGTTTGATACCAGTTACGCCACGCCATGTCCATATAAATATAGTAAATAGATGAAGTTACCATGCTACACCCTACTTGAAGCATTATTTGTGGTTAAGAAAGTTATAGCATCATTGATCTAGGTGCCTGACAATACTGTAAATTTCTTTATCAAAGTTACTTTTTAAAGTGTAGAAATTGCTTGCATGTTCTGAACATTTAGACGCTTCTTGGTCTTGGTAAGTAAAACTCTTAGATAATCACTTACCGTACCACCCAACAATTCACTCCTTTGCTCTTTTAAATGCTTATTATAGGAGCTGGTCAAATTAGTTTTTGCATTGCCTTACATCACTTCCACGTAGTTTTTTTTCATAAGTTTTTTCATGAACACTTCTAATTGATTTATGCATAACCTAAAACTTTAGAATAATTATGAGAATTTTTATAAATTAATTTGTGCAGAGGTTATGGGAAAGTTTATATTGTATGTTTTTTTATGTATTTTTTTCTTCTTGAAGTACTCAGAAAGGAGTTTGTCTTATTCTCTTATTTTATGAACATGGTGCTCATTACACAACAGTCAAAATAGAACAAGTTTAACATATATCCAGAAAGCTGATGTAAAATTCAAAGGCAGTGCTCGAGTAAACTCATTTGAAAAAAAAAGAAAAAAACTCTTGCTGTTCATTATCTTTTTTGGTTCAGGGTTGGTTCACTAGTTCTGGCATTTGCTGTGGTCCATAACATCTACCCCTGATCACAATAAATGATTCAGCTGAGGAATATTATGTAACCGAAAGTGTTTATTGTTGGTACCTAAACTATACGTTAATAGAGAAACTAAAGGTACCAAGTTTCAATAGTACTTCAGAGATTATTTAAACAATTTTATTACTCTGGGAACTGCTAAAAAAAGTAATAGCTTGAAGATGATATGGAAGGTTTATTCTTTCTAAAATTTTCAAACTTGTGCAAATAGACCCTGTGAAGTCATATGGTGAATGCTTTGAACTTAGAATGGAACAAGAATTTTGACATGTCTGACTCTTATCTTGATTGCTTATTGGCAATGGTTGAATGAAATTAATGCAGAAAGAAAATCAAAATCCCCACAGTGGCTCCACTCACACAGTACTACCGACAGCATATGTGAATGTCATCCTTTGTTGCCTCTTCCACGAACATTGGGATAAATTTCCATGCATGCCAGTTGTTTTCTTCAACTTTCTCTCTTCTACTACATTTCACTGACAAGTTAAAAAAATTACCATAGAATTTTTAGAGTTTTATTAGGAAAAAGTTATGACACAATAAATATTATAACAAAACTTGCCTACTCTAACTTAACTGTTTGAGAAGCCTTACAAATACACTCTTTATCCCACATTTTGAACCAAATTTATTAAAAATCACAATTTGTGTCCTTATTTTATTTAATAAATTTCTTATAATTTTGTAATATTTAATAAATTGTAACTGATTAAGAAGATTATATGTTCCAAAAAAACTACGCAGAAATGTGTTATTAACCCTCCTTTAAATCTTTTAATATTATTTTGAAATAAACATGAAAGTTTTACTTTGATTTGATATAATATTGTTACAAGTTATCAAAATAAAACTAAATTATAATCAAAGTAAAAAAAAATATACTCCTAATGTTGTCGATAAGCTCCTAATGTTCTAACTTTATCTTTATCCTGTGATGAATGTGTCCTTCCTGCACCTCCATATCTTCTTTTTTACTTCCATATTTTTTATTTGAAAAATCTAATTTATTCTTAAAGAATTTATATTTCAAATTATAAAATTCTGAAGATATTTTTTAATCAAAAATACCTTTTAAATTCTATAATTAAAAAATATTCTCAATTGTAGAATTTAGAAGGTATTTTTGAATTCAAAAAATATCTTCCAAGAAAGAACAAGGTTGCCACGAGATAAACTTGCATAGGCTTGACATAGTTGTTAAATCAAATATTACTAAAAGTATTAGATATTTAAGTGTAAAAATTTTAAGAAGCCAATTATGTCTTTCTAAATTATTAGTTAAAGGATATTTATTATGATAAGTTTATGGCAATCGCAAGAGTGGATATATTTGGTTTGTTATCCACACAAAGCAATAATGAGGACCAAAGGTATGGATAAACCCCCAAAACAACACAAATGAAAAATAACCAAAAATATGAATCTATGTAGTTTCAATATATCACAACTTATTTCTTTATGTAACAAAAGATCATGAATTTCTTTATACACAATATTTACGATCTATTTAAATGAAGATCTCTATCTAAATACTTTTATAATAGAAAAATAGAAATTAATTTCTTTATAACCTAAATAAATTATAAAAAATATTTCATATAACTTATCTAAAATTTCATGTTAATTTGTGCATAAAATTAAAAGTAGAAATTCATTTTCATTTTTCTGTTCTTAAATGTTGAGAGAGAAATTCATTCAACAAATTCTTAAGAACGTTAAATATCCCACCTTTGATTTACCCTAATTTAAAAGGCTAGGTGTTTTATTTTTCTTTGAGAATAATACATTCTCACAATGGGTTTGCCTGAAATGGGTTTGTCTATGTGGGTTTAGAACTTGAGAATTACTTTCTGCACATCCATAATTTCCTCCTATACGTCCACATTTATTTTGAAATACTCATTTTGTCTTTTGTCTTTGTGATTTATATTTTTTCAAGCTTTCAAAACTACATTTTCAGATTGTGCGTTACAAATTAAACAATTTGGAATATAAAACTTTAATTAAGAATTGTATGATTTGAAAGTCAAATGATGAATTTCGGATTGTATAACCTGTACGCAATTACTTGAAGTAAATTTTTCATTATAGATTTGTCCATTCTGAATATACAATTTGTATTCATATAACTTGAAATAATTGTATATTATGGATTAACCAATTTAGAAGGTAAAATTGTATTATGAATTGTGTAGTCCAAAATACAAATATGTTTTGCGGTCATGAATAGAGTACTGAAATGAATACGCTTAGAAGTTGTTATGGTGATTGTGTTTGACAACAAATGGACAATTGAGTTTGGAGTAAAATATTATATGAAGTTTATATGTTAACTAGTATGGATGAAATTCATGATATTGTGTATTATGAGTCAACATCAGATGAATTAGATAAATGTAATTGTAGTGAACCCTTTACAACAAACAAAGTAAGTAAAATATGTCTTTATTTGTCTTAAAATTTTTCAAGTATCATATATCAATGTTGTAATGTATTTGAGTAGATATTTGATATGTTAGATGACTTACTTAAATGGTTTCATGAGGGTGACACTTAAGCTTGGATTTTTCATGTTCATATTGAAGTTTGATACAACAAATTAACAATAAGGAAGGAAGATATATATGTTGTTAGGTTGTGAAAAAGGTGGAAATTATAGGAGTTACAAAAAGGATTTATAGGTCATTACACTACAAGAAAATCATTATATAGAAACTAATTTTAGAGACAAAAAATAATTAGTTGCTATATTGACTAAATTATATACTATTTTAGAGACTAAAAAAATTATTGGTTTCTAAATTAGTTTATATTATTGATAAATAATTTTTAAATTAGTATTTAATTAACTACTAAGGTCTTTGCTACCAAATTTAGAATCTAAATAATTGGTAGTTAAAACTTGGTAGTCAATTAGATACCAATTTAGAAACTATATATCAATAATAGAAACTAATTTAAAAACCAATAATGTGTTTAGTCTCTAAAATAGTATCTAATTTAATGAATATAGCAACTAATTATTTTTAGTCTTTAAAATTGATTTCTATTTAATGATTTTCTAGTAGTGTTATAACTAGAACAAGGAGATGTTATTGGTCATTTAAAGTATGTTGAACCAATTTACAATGGAGGTCGATGGATTGTGAAATTGTTATTGTAAAGAATGTAGACTAAGTTCAAAATGGGATGAATTGAACAATCAAAGTTTTCTTTAAAAAATGAAAGAGAGTGAGAGAGAGAGAAAGATCACACACATTTATATTGATTCTCTCTTTCATAAAGAGTTACATATAGTTTCTCAGTTATACCAGTCAAGATTTCGCTATAACAAGTCTTTACAAAACACAAAAGACTCAAAGAAAACAACTCTTTAACCCTAAAATAGTGTTCTACCCAACAAATGACTCACAATTACCTTAATACAACTAGAAATCCTACCTAATTACAACAAACACAATAGAGATAAACCAAATACAAAGGAACAAGAACACCTTAATCAATGCAGAAACTAAATCTCCATTAACCAAGACATTTTGATCCAAGAACTTCAAAAAAGTGCTAAAAACAAAAGATTTTTCGCTCATAAGAATATCTCTCTCAAAAGGTTTTTTTACATCTCTCAATTTGATTTCAAAAATTCTATTTAAAAAGCATCAGAAATATAAAGTTTTATAAAAAATGTATTGTCAATTTTAATGGATTAAAATCTCATTTAAATATGTTGATTTTTCTTTTTCAATCTATTAAAACTTAAAAAAAAACAATTTTTGAAAGCAAAGAAATTTTAAATCATTAAAAACTAGTTATAACATATTAAAGAACCTTTTCAAAACCACTTGGGTCTTAACTAATTTCAACAAATTGATTCAATAAAATAATAGACTAAATCATTCACTATAGTCTTTTAGGACCTTAGTTAAGAATATTTTAACACAATAAATCATCATTTCAATCCATTAAAATATCTTAGAACCAACAATAAGTTCTAAAACAATTTTATAACAATTTAGAAACATTTTCTTTGACATTTTAATGGATAAAGTAACTTAGTAATAAAAGTTATTGAATCATACAAAACAAATTCATTCACTTTCTCTCTCTCTCTCTCCCCCTCTCTCTTTCTCTCTCACACACACTATATGAGTTAAGTCTTCACTATTCAAATCCTCATGCAAGGAGATTATTCATCAAATACTCCAGTTGCATCTACAATTATGTGTGGAAAACATAATCATGACTTGGTTGATACATTAGTAGATCAATCATATGCTAACAATTAAAATCTAATGAATAATCCATGCGTATTGACATGACTAAGAGTTTAGTGAAGCCCAATTTTTTTACTAACTTTGAAGAACAACTAAGTAAATGTCTCAACTATAAAACAAGTGTGTGTGTGTGAAAGACAATAGTTAATGATGTTGTTAGAATGTTACATGTATATTCACTGAAATAGGTTTGATGAGTCCTAAGGATTTGTTACAAATACTTTTTGGACACACCTTTATTTAGTGAAATTACTAAATACATTTAACATTATTTTGTTGATGGACAGTACATACAAAACTAATAGGTATAAGTTGCATATACTTAATATTATTGATGTGAGATCCACATGGTTGACATTCTTTGTGGCCTTTTGTTTTTTTGGCTAGTGAATGAGAAACAACTTTATTTAAGCTCTCGAAAGACTTAAAGAGTTGTTTTTTTAAACAGGGTCCTCCATTTAGTCTTTGTCACTAAGAAAGATCTTGCTTAAATTAACATATTTTTTCATAAATCTTCCAACCTTGTGTGTTGTTTCTCATTAATAAGAATGTTAAAGTAACGTGTAAAATGTTAGTGAATTTTGTAGAGGCCTGGGAGGTGGTCATGGATGCTTGAAGAGGTGTGATGGGTTGTCTAAGCACTAATATAGGGATGTGTTCAATATTTTGAAGTTGTCTATTTGCCATGTCCATTATTTATTGAATATGTGAATTTGATAAGTGTCATAATTCAGTAATATTTCATATAAAAAGTTTGACACTTATGAATTTTAATTGATAAAATAGTTATAATATTCAACCCTTAATTTAGGAATTTGAACTTTTTTACATATATTTTATTATAAGGTGAATGTGAATGATTTATTCCCAAATTTGTGTTAATTTTGGGATTCTAGAGGAAAATTGAGATAAAAGGGCTAAAAGAGAATGGACAAGTTAAAGACAAAGATGAAAATACAAAGTTGAAACATTGGAAACTCGTCCAAGACTCTCTTAAGCAAGTTCACTCCAGTTAAGTTAGGTTTGTTCTCGTAAGACTCACTTAAGCAAGTAATAACTCACTTAAGCGAGATGTCACGTAGTCCAAGTTCAATTAGGTTAAATAGAAGGCGTGAGGTATAACCCTAAACATCATTAGGAGGATATGGAGAGATAAAAAATCCTAGAAGAGACAGTTGTCAAGGAAAACACCCCAAATCTTCTTTTCTTGTTTTCCATGCTTGTAATGACCAATATGAGTGGCTACTTATTTCCTTTGGGATTAAAAGTAATATGTTCAAACTCTTATGTCTTAAGATGATATTTATTTATAATATTTTGTTCTTGATTGATGATTGATATTATCATTTTATAATATGTATGTTTTATGAATATACTTACCAAATATGCAAAACATTGTTTGTAATTGTGTATTTGTTAGGAATCCAAGTGTGAGTTATAGTCCCATATTGAGTAAAAATGAGTGAAATGAACAATATATATAAAAAAAACCAACAAACACATTTCCTTAAGATTTTAGGTTGGAGGTGGTGGTTTAGTATATCTTATATGGTTTGTTTATAGCTCATTGATGTCGAATCTCCTTTATATTTTGTAAGAACCTAACAAACTGGTGTAGTGAACATGGATCAAACATGTGAGTGGTTGAAGAATCCTATATTTAAGGATTATTTATATTAAAAGTCTTCCTTATGGGATTTTCAAGTAAGCGTATCCCGTTGTGGTAAATGACAATACAAGTAGGTCACCACTATGTTCAAGGGGAAGTGTACAAATATTGAAGGGCCTTGCACTTGAGAAGGAGATTGTTAGAGATCCTAATGTGAGTTGAATTTCAACATTAAGTAAGAATGGGCAAGATGAAAAATATAAAAGAAGACCCATAACCCATTATCCTAATATTTTAGGTTAGAAGTGGTGTCTTATTATCTTATATGATTTTCTCATGATTTATTGGTGTTGAATCTCTCTAGCATTTCCCTTTAGAAAGTCTTGAATCGTTTTGGCACAAGATTCAAGACTAGATTGTTTGTTGTTTAACGTATTTTATGTTTTTGTAAGCTTTTGGTTATCTTTATAAACTTTTTTTCTATATAAGTCAAAGGTGACTATTTATTAATAATACTCATTTAGTAAAAGTTTGAGGGAGTTATAAAAGAATATATGTGTTGATCTAAGCTTGGGCAAAGTATAAAATGATACCCATATCAGAAATGGTGAAACTCGTGTTATTTAGTTTAAGTTTGACAATGCATGTCAAGGAGTGCACATAGTATTTCATTAATATGAACCAATACAAAAATATGTGAATGCTTTTATAAAACCTTTAGGCGATCCCTTTTTAAGTGTATATAACAGGACAATTTGTGAAAATATTCAATACAAGTTTGAGCTCTATTCAAACCTCAATTCCACAGTTAACATTTTCTTTCATATTCATTTCATTAAAAAGCTAAACTTAAATCCAAAGTGAGCTCATCTCGTATATTTTCCTTTAGATGTTTACTTCTCTAATTGCGTAAATTTGATCCTTTACTTTTTTCAAATTTTTTTCTAAAACACTTTCCTGATGTAACTCAAGGGTTACTTGTTTATTTCAAAGAATACTTCTGGTGTTATAAGAGTCTGAAAAAGTTGTACAAGAATATTTGTGCTGTAAATCAGAAGTGACCATCGAAGAAGACTCGTTTTGCAACAAAGCCTTCTTTTAAACTTGACGTTATTAAGAACTACGTAATCTCAAGTAAAAATGAACCAATATTGAATCTTGTGTTTGTATTTTATTTTTCTTCATCTATGTTTGTTTTAGTATCTCTTTTGAATTTGTTCTTACAACAAGGACCAAGAACACTCGAATCAGGTTGACAAGATTAGCTCCTTAGGTTCTCTCGGTTTCTTCTTGGACTGGACTCTTAGTTTCTCCTTGGGCTGGGCTCTCTTGGTTTCTCCTTGGGCTGGATACTCTCGGCTTCAACTAGGGCTGGATGCTCTCGACTCCTTCTAGGGCTGGATACTCTCGGTTTCTTCTCGAGCTGGGCGCTCTCGGCTTCTTCTCGGACTGGGTGCTCTCGGCTTCTTCTTCACACAGATGAGTGGGTGTACCTGCAAGGCGCTCTGATGCCAAAGTCAGAAATGATTTTATGTTCATCAGACAGAAATCACTCTTACTTACCTCTTGTGTTGACCTCCTATTTATACGGTTTTCTTAATGGGCTTCCACTTTTACCTTTGGACTTTCTTTCTGCACCGTTTTATTATTTACGCACCTCCTAATACAGACTTTTATTTAATTGGACCTTGTTATAATAATAATATTTATATTTTTGCTTTATTCTTTTATGCATAACCTTTTGGTTATATCTTGTATCTAACTCTCGGTTTTAGCCTACCAGTACAGAATTGATGTTGAAGAGTGTCTTTAAAACTAAACTACATTTGCTTATATATATATATTTTTTTTTTAATTTTTTTTTATAGTTTAACAAATTGTATATTAAATTTTTAACTATAATATATCTTTCTATTCTTTAAAATTACTGAAAATAAAATATCCACTTTTACAAAGAGTTTTAAATTTAAAAATAAAACACAATTCCACTTCCATTCTTATACTTTACATGATAAAAACATATGTTATGTTAGGAAATTGTCATCACATAAATACACATTTCTATTTAATGCCATTTTTCT
>Ga0123342_1004928_pt1 | contig 19923 bp, 27 predicted proteins | sample Turbeawhitnodule_FD_89960 | JGI IMG/M metagenome (GOLD analysis project Ga0123342, IMG submission 89960) | Root nodule microbial communities of legume samples collected from Mexico - Turtle bean Mexico white nodule | ecosystem: Host-associated > Plants > Roots > Nodule | place: Mexico: Nepantla... | reverse complement strand
TATAAATAGGAGGCCTACCCATTGTATTTTACAAGTTGAATTTGAATGAAGTAAAGAAACTCTGCACAAATTGTGTGAGCTCTTAGTGAGGCTTATGTCCTCTTAGGTTTGAGGTCTTATCTTAAGTGATTGGGAAGCTCTTAAGAGGCGACCAACACACTCATCTTGGAACACATCACCCTCCAAGTGGCGTGACATTTCTGACCCACCACCATAAGTTTTCTCATTCCATTTTGCTTCCATTTCTCCATTCCATTTTATGTGTTTGTCTTTTAGTTTCTCTTCTTAGTTGTTCTTGGGTTTCACTCATAATCATGAGTATGGTGCATCATTTGGGAGGTCATGACCACCATTGATGTTAACCTTGGGTGCATTTTCAATTCTGCAATTGCATCTCATCCTCACCATATCCTATTTTTCATTTTTTCCTCTGTGAAGTGAACCTTCACACTTACTTAACCACTTGGTTAAGTTCGTGTTCAGTGGGAATCTTCCTTAGGTCCTCACCTTAAATTGTTATAATCTCAATCTTAAGTAAAAGTGTCACCATAAATGAAAACATCTAAAAATCAACTCACATCACTTCCACCTTTGGTTCCTCTTGGCCGTCTTCGAGGTACCTCGTTAATAACCCCTCTTTGACTAGCTTCAAGAGTTGATAAGCTAGGGTGAGGCATCGTTTGACATTGTGCCCCGATGCCTTGTGAAACTCACACCAGTCCTCATTTCGTGATTCCAAAGACCAATTTGTCTTCCTTGGAAAGTTTAGCTTATCTACCACGTCGACTTTACCCATGAGTACCTAGTAGGATACTCAGAACTTTGGTATGATTATCTTTTCTTCACTAGCCTGATTCTTCGACTCATCTTTCTTTGCAATGTAAGCGACGTACCTCTGGTTGGTTCGCTTTCTTGTGGACACATTGTCACCCCTCGAGGAGCGATCACGCCCATTCTCCTTATACCTTGGTTGTTTTGACCACGAGCTGTCATTTTTCCTGAGTATGACTTCTCCTGCTTCGATTTGAGCTGCAACTTGTTCCCTTACTTCGAATAACGACTTCGCCCTGTTTCAGATTAACGAGTCGCTGAAGGGGATCGTCGCTATCCCTTTAATGAAAGATGCGGCCACCATCTCCTCATTTAGAGTTTGAAGCCTTACCGAGACAGCGCAAAAAACGACTTAGGTATTCTTTGAGCAACTCTCCTTCCCTTTGTTTGACGTCAAAGAGGTCGGGCAACCGCGGGGGGTCAACTTTATTGGCCAAGAACTACTCCTTAAACATTCTACAGAACTGTGGGAAAGAGGTGATATGGTTGTGAGCATCTTGCATCGAATGGTGTCTGACCCACCCGAAGTTATCATTTGAGCCCTAAATGCTTTTACGTGGCTCTTAGGATCCTCCACGCCAGAAAAAAAAAAAGGGTAATCTTTGGTATAATATAGTGAGGCGGTATGGGTTCTTTCATATTTGTTGCGAGAACGGCTTGGGGTAATCTCTCGAGGATATGTCTGGGGAACGTGCTCGAACGTGGCGTCGACCATGTCGGTGCATGTTCCGCTACAAGTGCTCATTGGCTTTGCGTAACTCCTTATTAGCTTGTGTGTGTTCTTCCACGATTCTTCGGGAGGCCTTGATTTCCTTCATAAGGCGTGTTTGATTAAGTCGTGTTTTCTCTCGAAGGTGAACTTGAAGGCTCCAGCTTCTTCTCTTAGTTGTTCCTGCTCAGCTCGGGCTTCTTCTCGAATCCGTTCTTACTCTTGTCGATATTCTTCATTTTCCTACCAGAGAGCACTCATGGTCTCCATGATTTGTTGTAAGGTTGGGACCTCATCCCCTTCAAGTACTTGCATTCCTTGTTTAGTGTTCCTCATTGCATCAAGTTACTCGGTGCTTTGCGTCTTAGAATTTAAAGCGTTAGTGGGATCAGTGTTTACCGGGCCCCACGGTGCGCCAAATGTTCTCGCAGACTAACCTGGATCAGGTATTGGTGGTGGATTCTGGGCCATTTTTTCTTTCTTGTTGTTGCTTCTTTGAGATGCTTATAATTCACAGTGAGGGGAGCGTCACCTATTGACAAGACTCTGACGATCAAGTTAGTGAGAGCATATAATTATGATTATAGTGAGTAGTGTATCAAATTGAACTTCCCGTTGTTCAGGGTCTTGTGGCTTTGTTATAGCATTCAAAAGTCTCCCTTTAAGAGTCCATAAACATAAAAATATTTTTTCAATATATCCCTTTATTTTAGGGGTGTAGGTAAAACATTATCTCTAACTGTTTATTTTCATCGAATTTCAAAGTAAATATCTGTTTCTAACTGATTCAATTATTCATTCTATTGTTTTTATTTCAATTTCATTTTTAATATGTCTTGCCAGCAGTTTGGGCCGACTACTTGACGCGTTATTGGGCTTATCATTATTTTGGGACGAGTTAAGTATTTTGGTCCTTATAGACTAGGTGGGTCAAGATAATGCGCTTAAGTGCTTTGGTCGAGCCCCGAGCACGTCCAACTAGTACACAGCTCCCAACCTCGAGTCGAGCATGGCGAGGCGAAGAGGCTTACATATGCCAGCTTTGAAAATACATTTGGCTCAGAGAGTGGTTGAACGCAAGCAATTAAGGTCAACTCTATCTCAAATCAGTAATTTTATTTCTGACATGGCTATAAACAGTTGCAACCGTTTATTTGGTTAAAACATGGGAGTCTAGAAATGATCAGATTATGGGAATTGGGTAAACAGCTAGGTGCTAGATATGGGGATGAAGGAAAAATACTGGTAAGCCTAGAAGAACTCGAAAGAAGGGATAGGATTTTAAAAACTGAAAGGGAAGGGGGGGTAATTTGGGTTATCAATGAGAATTCTATCTATGAATGTGAAGGGGTTCAGGAGCTCTGTGAGGTGGAGATATATTAAGGATATCATTTGGAATAAAGGTGTTAGAATGGTGTGCCTGCAAGAAGAGAAAATTCTAAAGTTTACTTTAAATAAATGTTACTAGTTATGGGGGGATAATGATATTGTTTTTTTTATAACGAACCAATTAATGGGGCAGGTGGGATTCTAACAATATGGCAAAAAAAATAATTTTGGTGTTCTAATTATATCATTAATAGATGGTTCATAGTGTTTATTGGACTATTCAAGGAGAATAATATTCCCGTTGTTATTATAAATGTGTATTCCTCATGTAATCTGCAAGTGAAAATGCAAATGTGGGAAGAATTAAAAGATGTCAGACAAAGGGAAGCTTGTAATTCATGGTGCATATTGGGGGATTTCAATTATATAAGAAGCGGGGAACGGAGGGGGATAAACCGTGACAGTAGTAATAAGAAAGAAATGCAAGGTTTTAATAATTTCATTAATAGTGTGAAGGTGGTTGATATACCCTGTATTGGTAGAAAATATACCTGGTATAGACCTAATGATAAGGCCAAGAGCAAGCTTGACAGGCTTTTAACCTCCTTTGAATGGTTGCAATATTAGTCGAGTAGTGAACAATATGTTATAGGTAGACAAATATCTTATCACTGTGAATTGCTACTAAAATCAAATGTGGCGAATTGGGGACCAAAACCATTCAATTTCTTGATATCTGGCAGGAAGATAAGGAGTTTGACAACTTTGTTAAAACCAAATGGGAAGGTTACTTTGTTCAAGGAAATGAAATCAAAGTGTTAAAAGAGAAACTGAAAATGCTGAAGAGTGATCTGAAAGGGTGGAACAAAGACAACTTTGGGTATACAGACAAGATCAAACTTGATATCATGAATAAAATACAAGAGTTTGAAATGAGGGATGATGTAGATAACCTGGATGAAAATAAGATCAGGGAATGAAGAGAACTTTTAAGCCAACTATAGGATATCAATATAAGAAATGAATCCCTACTACAACAAAATTCTAGGGCACTATGGTTCAAATAGGGGATTCCAATTCTAAATACTTTCATGCGTCAATTAAATGGAGGGGAATGAGGAATGAGATCAAAGGAGTACATTTTCATAACTCTGGTACCTAGGTGGAAGAGCCAAACATGATGAAGGAGATGGTCAAAGAGTTCTACAAAAATAAGATGTCGGCTATCGAGGATATAGGCGTCAAGTTGGATAGTGTTGAATTTAAAGCCATAACAGATTCAGATAACCTGCTGCTAACTAAACCCTTTAAGGAGAAAGAAATTAAGGATGCTATTTGGAATTGTAATAGTAGGAAAAGCCCTGGCTCAAATGGAATATCTCTCAATTTTATTAAAAAGCATTGGGTCTACTAAAAAAGGATGTGTTTGGAGTAGTAAAACACTTTCACAATGAGGGGAAGATTTCGAAGGGATGTAATGCTTCATTCATAACACTGATCCCAAAATTTGAGAATCTTCAATCTCTTGAAGAGTATAGACCATCTCACTTGTAGGATGCTTATACAACATTTTGGCCAAAGTGTTATCTAGAAGGAATAAAAAAATTATTGAAAAGGTGATATGTGTCACAAAAGACATTTTTTTATCTAGTAGAGGATTATTAGACATAGTCCTTGTAGTGAACGAGGTTGTGGATGATTTGAAAAGAAGGAGGAGAAGTGGGGTGATTGTGAAACTTAACTTTGAAAAGGCGTATGACTCAGTGAGTTGGGAGTTCTTATTCTACATGATAGGAAGATTAGGGTTTTGTGGAAAATGGATACAGTGAATTAGAGCATTCCTTGAATCTGCTACTATCTCGGTCTTGGTAAACGGCAACTCGACAAAAGAATTCAAACTGTCTAGAGACCTTAGACAGGGGGACCCGATGATACCTTTTTTGTTTCTAATTGTTGCACAAGGTTTGGCTGGGCTAGTAAAACAAGCGACAAGAAAAAACCTATTTTCGGGAATAAAAGTTGGGGATAAAAAAGTAGATGTGAATTTACTCCAGTTTGCTGATGACACCCTTTTCGTTTACGAATCATATGTGCAAAATATGTTGTCCATTAGCTATGCTAAGATGTTTCGAATTAAGCTCTGACCTTAGACTAAACTTCCACAAGAGTAAAATAGGTGCAATTGGAGTAGACAGGAATGTGGTGAAAATGTACTCTAAATACTCCATTGTAGCCTAATGGATTTACCCTTCACCTACTTAGGCCTACCTATCAGTGGTAACCCATCTAGGTGTTGCTTTTGGGAGACGGTGATATCGAAGATAAGAAAGAACCTTTCGATATGGAATGGGAGGAACCTTTTCTTCGTGGGAAAAGTCTGCCTTATAAAATCTGTTATCAATGTTATACCTCTTTTCTTTCTATCTTTTTTTTAAAGCCCCGATTGGAGTGTGCAAGGAAATCACAAAATTACAGAGAAAGTTCCTGTGGGGATGAGGTGCAAAAGGGAGAAAAAGTGCTTAGACTAGCTGGGATAACATTTGTAAATCGAACGAGTACGGAAACCTAAGTATTAGGCGCATTGATATGTTTAATAAGGCACTCTTGGAAAAATGGTTATGGAGAATGGGTTCTCCTGAGACTGGCCTTTGGAAGGATGTCCTAGAATCGAAGTACGATTTGTGGAGGATGGCAAACTCAATTACACTGGTTTGAAATAAGTATAAATCTAGATCGTGGAATGATTTATCCAAAGTTAGGCTCTCAAACCAAGGAAACAGTTGGTTCAATTCTAATATAGTTTGGCAAGTTGGATCTGGGGAAAAGTTCAAATTTTGGGAAGATGAGTGGCTAGCCAACGCTCAACTCAAAAATAGAAACACCAGAATATATAATAACTTTGTGCTTAAAGACAAGACTATTGGTAGTTTCAGAAGGTGTTCTGGTGAGGGGTGGGTGTGGGCATTTTGTTGGAGAAGATAATGGTTTGAGTGGGAAAAACCTATGGTAGAAGATTTTATGGCAAGTATATCACAGGTGTCCCTACGTCTAAATAAAGAGGATTCATGGTTATGGAATGACCTTCCATCATATACTTTCTTGGTAAACTCTTAGGTTTAGCAAAATCATAGACCTAGGGGGGCATCTGTAGTGTTTGAATATCTTTGGAATCTAAAGGTTATGCCCTCAGCTCAGTTTTATGTGTGGCGAGCTCTTTCGGATAGGATAGCAACTAAGCAGAATTTTCACAAAAGGGGTGCGACGTTAGGGGGATACATTATGTGTATTATGCGGGAGGGAGGAGGAGTCCACTTCACACATTCTTGCTTCATAAGGTATCTGTTCAATCAAGTGTGTTCAAGCTTTGAAGAATCCAAACCCTTTGAAGTTTGATGGAAGGCTGAATGTGCTTGTTGTTGCTGAGGTGTTTTAGAATAGGATCTAGGGTAGATTATCTATGTATATCCACTCTTGATTGAATCCAAAGCTTAAGCATTCTCAAACCTTTTGTTTATATTGTATGCGGGGAGAATTGTGAAGATACCACTGTGCTATGGGAAGTGGAATTATGCACAACAAGATGTTGGTGGCAGATCTAGCCCTTGTAATGGAATTGAAGAGGTTAAGAGGAAAAAGTGTTGCAGTAAGGAACAAGGAGAAGTGGAAGGAGGAACCATGGAGTGAATTATACAGTTCAGTCTGATGCAATGGGCTAGAATTGATGATGGCCTCAGTTAGCTTTGGTTTTATTCCTGCACAGCCTAAACCCTAATGTTCAATTTGTGGAAAGAAAGAGAGGTTCTGCATTATGTTTTGGTACTGCTGGATCCAATAAGGCATTGGACTTTATTCTTATTTTAAGTTGGGAATCAACCTTAGAATCTTGGATTGGGTGGGTGCTTTTGAGTAAGCTGTGAAATCTTTGTACAATTGGGTGGGTTGCTAAAGTAAGCCCAAGTCTAAAAGTTCTCTTTATTAATCTTTGAACATGTTTTCTTTTGAAAGATGTAAGTGTTTACTAGTGGTTTATAGTTATCTTTGAATAGGTTGTATCTGCTTGGTGTAGGTTTTTTTGTATAAGGGTTGAGACACCTCTGAAGTGTCTCTATTTATTTAATTTATTCATTGTTGCACCTTCCATTAATGTTTCATGAGAGGACATCCACTTATTTAGCAATCGGTTGTTAAAGGAATAACAAAAACCTTTTTTTTTATGTTTTATCCGCTTCTAAGCTTGTTGCAAGACTTCATAAAATTCCTTTCAATGAAAGAACTTTTTACCTAAAAATAACATGGTTCCTACCAAATTAAATGGCTTTTATCACCAAAAAAATACACCACCTCCATCCTTCTTAGGTTTTTCTTTTAATCAACAAAAAAAAATATTAATAATAGGGTCTTTTTGGAATATCCTAACCCATTTACAAAAAATTGTACATCTACAATTGAACTTCTTCTTCTTCTTTTTTATCAGCAAAGAATTAATTAAAATTAAACGAAATATTTTAGGGGTGTCCCAACCCATATACACAAACTTGACATAACTAAAGAAATCAACAGTTCTGAATATACTATGTAAACTACCACATAGCTCAAAATTCTAAAACCCTTAATGAACCCCACTACCCTTACATACCCATACATGAAAAAAGTCCTACATAAAAAACAACATAAGAAAAATGTTGCAGAGGTGAGAGACTAGAAACCAAAACAAAATTGGCTCCAATCTGTCATGCCTTTGACTGTTTCCAATTGAATAGATACACTGCCTCACCAAAGTAAGGCATATTGGCACACATCTCGGGCCTTGGTATCCAAGCAACAGGGTCACAAGTTTACCCCAATAGAACGTCAAATACCAAGTTCACATCATCACTTTAATTGGAGTTTTGCAAATGATCAATGAATCTCCCCAAGCGATTTCTCCACATAGAAACAACATACCTATCATTGGAGTGATTCCTCAAGCCGAAACGCCCCCATACAAGTTGATCAGTATAATAAATGAGATCTTGTAAATGAAAAATTCCACCTGCAGTTATGCTTTAAACATCACCTGACTGCCTAGTGAATATGCATCTTCCTTCCAAAGAGATGTCATGCCTCCTTGTTCTGTTCCAAGATTACCCTGCATATTGTCCTAAACTTCCCAAAGAAAACAATTTCATGACCTTCACGGCAAAACTTCCACACCCAGAAAAAAAAATCGTATAATACTTGTAGTGATGACTTGTTCCACCAGCTTCTTACTCAACAAATGCCTACTACTAATCTTGCAGTGAAATTCCTATCTGACATACTCCTGCTAAGACTATGGCCTACACCTGACCATTCCTTCGAATTCCAAATGCTTTGTCAGTCTATTATACTTGAGACACCTGCATACTGGAGAAAGAAATTTGCAGCTAAAAGTTCCTCTCCTGTGATGCTTACGGCAGTGGCTCATAACTTAGAGGGATTGCCTCTCCGAGTAAAAAGGACAGGGCACATTAGTTGAGGGAGAACTAACAATTTAGGGGGTATAAAACCCAATCGGAGTAAGAAAAATTGAAGCTGGTTATTTTCCTCTTCAATCAAGACCAAGTTTGTAGTTGTGCAAGGCTAACAATTTTATCAGCGTCCACCTTTCCCCCTTTAAAGACCACCCCATTCCTTTGATTCCAGATACTCCAAAAAAAACTGCCACCCACACGCCTTTCCAAACTTTATTGCTTTTAGAGTTGAGTTGGAACAGGTAGAACAGTAACATGTTATTTTGAGTTCTTTTCTTGATCCCCACCCACCTAAAGACCTACGACCATACTTGATAGGCTATCGCACAATCCATAAAATGATGTTGGATTTATTCTTCTACTTGGTTACATAATGGGCACAACAAAGAGAGGAGATTGACGCCTCTTTTAGACAGATTCATTCTTGTTGATAACTTGCCTTTGAGGATTCTCCAAGCTAAGAATAAGGCATTTAATAAGACTTTGATATCCCATAAAGATTCCAAGGTTAGGCAAGGCTCAAGAGGGATGAAGGATTTTAGAACATCATAAGAGGATCTAACAAAGAACAAACCATCCTCTTGACCTAACCATACAATCTTATCTTGAGAGTCTTTTTGGGCAAAAAATTGTTCAAATCTGTTAAGACTTGTTATTGTTGTTCTGATTCCCATACAAAGAGACTCCTTCGCCAAACCAAATTCCAAGACCAACCCAAATCTAACCATTTGTCCATCTGTTGGACGCGATTTCTCTTATGATCAGAGATGAGATACAACCTTGGGTATTTCTGTTTTAGCATATAGTCAGTCACCTAACCATTTGTCTTCCCAAAAGAAAACGTTATCTCCAGACCGCAGCTTCCACACTAACTGTTTATTAAACCAACTAGCTTATTTACCTTCTTCACAAGTGTTGCATAGATCCCTCCACCACCAGGATTGTGCTCTGCTCGAGTGTATTCTTTCACTATTACCATAACCATAATATTTGGACAAAAGTACCTCTCTCCACACCTCAGATGCGTCCACTTTCAACTTCCACATCCAATTGGCTAAGAGCGTCGTATTGAAGCTTCTAACGTCTTTAATCCCTAGGCCTCCCTCAAACTTTGGTTTACAAATGTTTTCCCATTTTACCCAAGCAATCTTCCTTTTCTCATTTCCCCAACCTCACAAAAATCTCCTTTGCAAGGTCGTTAGCTCTTTGCAATCCAACGTTGGAGCTTTAAAAATAGACATATAGAACAGAGGTACAACAGTGAAGACAGATTTAATCAAGCATACAATTGAACTTCTGCAATATGCAAACACTTACAAAAAAAAAGTTATACAACTATCATAGAACTTCTACGGCATGCAAAAGATATTCCATCTACACATTTATAATCCAAGAACTACATTCTCCAAAACAGAAAATGAAAAAATCGTCTATTTGTTGGTTTAAGATGTGGAGTCAAGGTATGCCTTCGTTTAATTTTTTACTACTTCCAATGCAAATGAAATTGTACCAAGTGAATTTTCATTTCAACTTTTCTCTTCCAACCTTATGTAAATTGTTGGATTGATTCCTGCATTTTCCAGCTAATGAGAGCTATACTCAAAACTTTGCAGCATTTCAGATTTGTTATTATTATGTTGATATCATCTCTAACTATATATTTTTATTTTATGCATCATCATTGTGTTCTCTGGTGCCGACCTACAACTATACACTAACAAAAACACAAAGAAGATAGTAAATCAGTGGGTATCTTGTGTTTACTATTAGTTGGTGATAAATCCATATTGTCGCAAGTTAAACCACCTTACCATTACTGTCAATACTAGATCAATCACAAACATTATTAGTATTGAATTTTAGGTCTAGTCTCCAACTTTGCATAATGAATAAGACAAGCAACACCATAGCAGGAACATATTTGTTGCGACGTTTGCTTTGATGTGGCATGATGATAGTTGAGATCTAATTTTTATAAGACTGAATTTCATTCATAATTCAGTATGACTATTTTTGTCTACTATCAATACACACGTTCTTGGACATATGCATCATTTTGTGTATGAAAACTTGTTTTTCTTTTATCTAAATTAGTAATTCATGTCCAAGCTTTTAACTGTGTGTTTACAAAAATATCTACAACATCTTCTAATGCATCCCTGTAAATTATATCATTCCTATGCTCCCAAATTTCTCTCAAAATTGTCATCCACCTAGTTTTCCAAACTCTATTCCCATATTCTCTAAGACCTAGTATGTTGAATTGTTGAAAATGCATAGCTGCATTGTTTGGTGATGAAAATTAGTAATTCATGTCCAAGCTTTGAACTGTGTGTTTGCAAAAACATCTACAACATCTTCTAATGCATCTCCCAAATTTCTCTCAAAATTGTCATCCAGATAGTTTTCCAAACTCTATTCCCATATTCTCTAAAGACCTAGTGTGTTGAATTGTTGAAAATGCATAGCTGCATTGTTTAGTGATGCAATATAACACATTAATTGATACCAAAGAATATTCCTCTTTAATATAGATTTTCTCTAGTTGATATTCTGTTAAGACTCTCTGCACAACATATTTTACATTTAGTGTGCCAATTGTTTTCCATAGTTCCTTAAAGATCTCCCCTCTACATCATCATGTATTCTCCTTCTCTTGCAGTAACATTATGTCTGATTTACAGTTGAGATTCCATATTTCTCCTTTTTCCATTCCCATTTATCAATTATATCTATCTTTGGTATATATTGTATTATCTCATTGTTGAAAGATTCAAACTCATTTAATTCTCAATCACACCAGTCCCTCCTCCACTGAAAAGTCTACTCCCAGCTATTATTTTTTCAGCTTCCCATTTCTACTATTGTAGTGTTTTAGATATGAAATTTTCGTATACTCTGGGATATGTAACTGCTAAATTCAAATATGAAGTGTAATTATCATGTCAAAAGTTAATTTTGTCCCAGTTACTTTCTATCCATCTTGTCTTGTAATCAAATTATAGATTCTCTTTTTCCCCTCCACATACCTTTCTCGAATCTCTCCATCACACTGATTCATATTTTGAGGATTTGGGATGACTTAATGAGCTGCCATAGTTTGATTCTCCATCCTTCATAGGTATTAAAGCCATAAAATGATGATATAAAGCCATAGTTTGTTGCCTGCTATATATGTTTGCATTGATTTTGTAAACTAATTTTTATATGCCTGTTTTGAAATGGACAAGAGAAAGTATATAATTATATCCAATTCCTTAAAAAAATTACATAAAGGTTTCAATACACTCAGTCAAAATATCATGCATGCAAAAATGATATATAAAATCATATATCTCGTTACCCACAGTCATTCATGAATCATGATCTTCCAAGCTTATTGTGAATTGATCATACCAAGATAAAATCGATTAATAGGGAAAGAAAAAATAGATTAAAGAGAAATAGTAAACAAACACCAATAACTCATAAAATCTTAAGTAAAACAACTATAATATTAATTTCTCTGCCAGTGTGAGTACCATCACAACAACAACCATCACTTTCTGTTTGATTATACATATGTCAACTACCATTTACTCAATATATATTCATCCTTAAGGTCTTCGTACCTCTTCATACTCGACCCCACATCATCATTGAATTTCTACTTCACAAGCATAAAGGAATAAAAAGTTGGAAAGAAGTAACCATAAAAAAAGGAAAAAAAAAGAGAGTTCAAATTATGAACTATAATGTACATAAACTATGCATGAGAGAAACTATAATTATCAAACTAGAAGCCAACCTCAAAGGTTTCACAAAGTTGGAATCTTTATTTGCCGAAATATCAGATTCTAGTGACCACTCGGATCTGAAATTAGGGTTTGATCCATATAGAGATTGCACTCCCTTTATGTCATCAATGTTGAGATTAGCCCTCTTATCTCTAGGCCTCAAACTTGGATACATCACAGCCTCTTTCACCGAACTATGAGACAACCCTAACAAGTGGCCAATCTCATGTGTGGCCACCGACTCCAAGTCCACCGCCACCTCCGACGCCGTGGCCTGGAAGTCCACCGCCCATGTCTCTGCCTCGTCAAGGTGGAGGCGGCCGATCTCCGGCGAGAAGGAGTGGGCCAACACCCCAAGCACCCCATCAAAGGGCTCACCATCACCATGCTCCCCATTGTAAAACCCTATTTTCAAATCCGAAACTTCAGAGTCACTCACCTCGACAAAGCTAACTGGAATTACCGAAGCCCATCTTAAGAATGCACGTTGGAATGCCACTCTTATCTCCTTCATGCTCAAACTATTGATCATGTTCTCACGCGCGAAGGCGTAGGTGAGTGTCATTGGCATTGAACGTGACCACCGTGGTTTTCCCGGGAAAAACACGAAATTCTTTGAAGAACGCACGTTGTCGACGTGATTGTGATCGTGATTCTGGGGTCTTGTGTTTGTGTCTGGATCACCACATCTTGGTGTTATCATTTGAGCAACCGTGTTGGAGTCGAGCTTCCCTGTTACTTGGAGGCCAAGGTTTCCTTGGTATCTAATGAGAGCGGATTCCAGCACGACATCAAATTCGTCGTTAAAAGTGTTGTTGTTGTTGTTTTGTAGGTACCCAAACCGATGTAGATATCTTTTAATCTGCGATATACCTGCGATTTTTGCCCCTTTGTCAGCATTGCTGAGGCTCTGAATGTTGTGGCTTGTGATGGATATTTTGGTGGCTGGTGGTGTGAATGTTGCAATGTATGAAGGCGATGATGATGTGAGAATGAAGAAGAACGTGAAGGAATATGTGAGTGAAAAGAACATGGTGGTTGCTTAAGAGCTTGTAGATTTGGAGGCATATATAGATGGAAGCTTTGATGCGAAGTCATATATATATATAGAGAGAGAGAGAGAGAGATAACTTTATCAAACAAAGATTAATTAACTAATCATTATAACCATTTTGGAACATTGATTTGCCTATGATTCATATATATGGATATGGTACAAGGATAAGACTAATCTGTAATAGTCTAAATAATAGCCACAATCTCCCTATTCATCTTTATGATTTATTTAGTTGATAGCTTTTTACATGATTTTATATCACAATGGAAGGTATCGACAGTTAAATACATTAAAAAAAGGCATTACTTAAACATAATTTCAAAGAAAAACCAGAAGAGCTTTTATAATTTACTTTTAAAAGTAACAAGAATGTCAATATCATTTTATTTCTAAAAGTTTCTTTCACACGTGTAATTAATTAAGTGTTGCTTAAAGTACTTAGATTGTTGCCCCTTTTAAAGGTTTTCTGTTTTTGTAGATTTTTTTCTCTTTTGACAAACATATTTAGTACACTTTGTTGATATCCGAGGCATTTATTTAAGATCTTTTGATAGGCATTTATCTAGGTGCTTCATCACAGGGTTTAGAAAAGTAGCTTATTTATTTTTGTAGCTACTACCTTGGTAATGGTTGTTGTACACTAATTCACACATGTAGTTGAGGCCAATTTAATGCTGAAATTGTAGACATTGCCCTATATATCTACTTCTTGTTTCCAAAATGAGCTTATGCAGCTACTTTTTGTTATAAATTTTCATAATCTTCTGATATTTTCTCTTTATGTATTAAACAATCCTTAGACCATACCTCACTGATAAATTTGTGTCACCTTCCAAAATAGGTTTATGTCTTATGAAGTAACTTAAAAAACAAAGCAAATTCATTTGAATGGGTAGAAGTGAGATTGAGAAGTTGTCCAATCTTGCAGGTAACTGTTCCAAGATAAAGTGGCAATTTCAGGTCTAACAGACACACATGTTTTTCTCTTCAAGGAGGGGAAAAGCTCAATGTTCTATACAAGTTAGTTACACTCCATCATTGTTGGTTGTTGTCCTTCTCTTTCTCTCACATCTTTCGAACGTATTCTTTACTCAAAGTCAAAAGGAAAATGAATATAATATTAAAAAAAAAGGGTACTGCTACAAACTGTCTTTTATGGCTTCGAACGTGAAGAACAATCAAAGTTGATTAATTAGGAGTTGGGAACTTGATTTTCATTAAATTGATTTTCGTTATACCATAGTTGCTTGCAAATTTGATGTTTTGTTATTCTCTCTTGTTATTGTTGATCACTTTCTGGAGGAAAACAAATGAGAGAAGTGACAAGTTGACTAACGAATTGACATGTCACTTGTACAGAGTAACTAACTAGAACAAACTGTTTCACTGTTCTTACCTTATTCAAAATTCAAAATTTCAATTATATTAATATTTGAACTAATTTGGTTTTATGACTCTCTTATTTAATTGTGAAAATAAAGAAAAAAGTATACGCACATAAAAAAGAAGGTATACCCACCGGTGAAAAAACTTGAAATTCAAACCATAAATAAAGATGGTTTCATTAAACTGTCATCTATTTTGATTGGTGGTAATTTTATAAACAAAAGCGGTTATATGATGACGATTCCTACTGTTGTCCATCGTGGTATAGTTAGAATAATGAGGGTTTCTATTTAATAATAGTCGTATAACGAAAAAATTACAAAAATGTTTAATTTGACATCAGAAAATATGTAAACGGATAAATGCAGGCAAAATTACAAAAATGAAAAGTCATTTGTGCAACTTCAACTTCATCTTACTTGTAGACGACGAATCGTGCAAGGGTTTACACCAGCTAGCAAGCATCTCCCTTGCAAATTCTTCATCAGTCATCCATGCACGAAACTCCTTCGTATGCTTTGAGCTTCATTATGGAAGGATTCAAGTTCATATCAGTGAGGTATCTAGGACGGAATTCCGTTTTGTTGTCAAGGGACTCGGAAGGGGCAGTTAAAAAAGTGCTGGAATACAACAAGGGAGTCACTGTAAAAAAAAATCAGTATTATCTATGAATTTTTACTCACGGATCTGAATTTGTAGGTAAATTCAGCATTACCTATAAATATTACCCACAGACAACATTATCTAAGGAAACCCACAGATTCTGAATCCGTAGGTAAATTCATCATTACTTACAAACTATTATCCACAAATCTTATTATTTATCAACTTTTACCCGTGAATCTCTATTACCTACGAAATATCACTCACGGATATTTATTACCTACCAACTATTAACATAATAATTATATACATAATATTAAAAATATTATTATAATATGAATAATTATAAAATCATAATTATTATTCATAAATAATAATAATCATAAATAATAATAATCATAGCTAATAGCTAATAAGTAAACATATTATTAATATTATAAAATTAATAATATTTAACAATATTAATAATATTTAATAATATTAATAATATTGAATAATATTTAATAATATTAATAATATTTAATAATATTAATAATATTTAATAATATTAATAATAATTAATAATATTAATAATAATAATAATAATGATATTAAATATATGAATAATGTTATTAATATTGATAATCATACTAATAAGTATAATAATAATCATAACATGACAACAAAACTTGACTAGTGTAATGGTTAAAGCTTCTTTGGACATTCCTCAAGGGACTTGGCTTCGAGTCCCACCAAATGAAGGCAACGACGGTCGGTGCAGGCGGGCCTCCAAGGCGAAGGGGAAGGTGACCTTTCAAAGTTGACTACGAAAAGTCTTATGACTCGGTCATCTAGGACTTTATCTATTACATGATGGACAAGCTCGGTTTCTGTGGGAAATAGATTGAATGGCTAAGAGCATGTCGGAGACTCTCTAGCTTCTTTTCTTTTTCTTATTGTGGCAGAAGGATTGGCTGAAGTTGTTAGGAAGGCAGTGGACAAAGACATGCTAGAAAGCCTGGAGATTGGAGACAAGTCCATAAAGGTAAACATGCTTCAGTAGGCGAATGATACACTTTTCTTTTGCAAAGCGAAAGTGCAAAGCATGTTTGTTATCAAAGTTATCCTTAATTGCTTTGAATTAACTTTTGGTTTAAAGGTTAATTTTGAGAAAAGCAATATTGGTGGGGTAGGAGGAGATTTACAAACGGTGCAGCGTTGTTCATCTATTCTAAATTGTGCTCTGATGGAGACTCCGTTTAAGTATTTGGGAATGTTGGTAAGAGGATGTCACAAAAGAAGTAAGTTTTGGTAAGAGTGGAGAAAGTGAGAAACAAACTTGGTAGATGGAAAGGCATGTAAATTTCTATGGCCAGAAGACTTTGTCTGGTAAAATCGGGCTTGTCATCTCTTCCCCTATTTTACATGTCCCTGTACAAAATGTTGATTGTGGAGGCTAAGGAAATGGTGAAGTTACAAAGAAATTTCTTGTGGGCTTCGTGGAAAAACGTATGTAAACTGAAGGAGGAGGGTGGATTGGAAATGTCAGAGATCAGAAGGTTTAATATTGTTTTGCTAAGAAAGTGGATTTGGTAGTTGGGTTATGAGAAAAAAGGCTTGTGGAAAGAAGTGTTGGATTCAAAATATGGCGGATGGAGGATCTTAGAAATCAAAGGAAGTGTAGTTCGGACTCTCTGTGGTGGAGGGACTTGAAGGAAGTGTTGCCGATTGAGGGGTGGAAAGGTAACTTCGAGGATAACTACTCATGGGAGGTAGGGAATGGTAGGAAGATAAGGTTTTGGGAAGATAAATGGGTGGGAAATGTGAAGTTAAAGGAAAAATTTCCAAGGTTGTTCTCTATCTGCTCTGAATAGGAATCTCTTCTTTAGCAAGCATGGGAGATGCAAGAAAATCTTAGGTGGGAGTGGAAGATAGATTGAAGAAGGCATTTGTTCGAATTGGAAAGGGACTAGGAAAAAGAGTTGTAGAGACAGCGGGAAGAGAAGAAAGTCAACGCAGAGAAAGAGGATATAAAAGTTTGGAAAGCTAATGAAACCAAAGAGTACACCGTTAAATCTGCTTACAAAATTCTTAAGGAAGAAACCCAGGGGGATGCGGGGGACACATACATGGGACTGTGGAAGTTAAAGGCTCAACCGTCAGCCCTCCTCACTGCTTGGATGATACTAAAGGATACTAAAGTGAATCTGGTGAGAAGGGGAATTAGTATGGCTAGTAGTTCTTGTGTGTGCGGGGAGGAAGAGGAAACTACATCCCATCTCTTTTGCACATGCAGAGTTGCCTGACTAGTTTGGTCTAAATGTTCTGAGTGGTTGGGGGTGGCATCAACGGAGCATTGCGACCCAAAAATGCACTTTTCAAATTTTAAGATAAGTGGGATGACAATAAGATTTGGGGTTGTGTGTGGGTGGCGGTGGTAGCTGAACTGTGGAAACATAGGAATAAAACGATATTCAATAGTGGTAGAGTAGATCACACTAAAATCTTTACTATGGTGCAACTGAAAGTCTGGTCATGGGGAAACTTCAAAGTCCGCAGGGTAAGTTTTTCGTACTTTGATTGGTGTCTTGAGCCTTTGGTCTATATGAGATATGTTAGAAAAATTTATAAGGTTTTTTCTGTATTTGGAATGCTTCATGTTTATGTTTGTCTTCTTTTCTATCTTGTTTGGTTTGAGCAAGAAGTTTTGTTGTATGGTTTAGGTGGAGGTTGATCTGTATTAGGTTTGAGGTATCCCTGAAATACCTCTAGTCTATTCATTGATGTGCGAAACGTTCATCGTCTAGTCAAAGAGTTGGACGGGGTAAGAATAGGAGGCATTATCCTACATGTTAATATACCTAGGTTTATGAGAGTGGAACATCTTGGAGGAGGAACGAAAGTGGGTGTGTCAAGAAATCGTGATCCTCAACCGAAAGGTATAGGAAAGAAGCAGGTCTGGAAGCAAAAAGAACAAAGCAAGTCCTACCTTTAAGAGGCCAAATCGGCTGGCCAGAGGAAAACCAATGCTCAAGGTGCTAAGGGCAGGAAGGTGGAAAAATCCACACAGGATAAATGGTCAGGACAATCAATATAGGTGAAAGCTGGAGTACCGAGTTGGGTACAAAAAAGTTGCATTAGGTTTCTCCATAGAGATGCTTCATGGGAAGACTTTCAAGAAGAGTTGTTTTCAGGGAGAATCTCAAGGATTAACGAAAAATATATGGGTGACGATTGTGTGTTGCTCACTCACGTAAACGAAGATAGCCCTGAGAAAATGGTGGAGGAAAATAAAGCAGGATTGGAGAACTTGTTTCATGAAATTGTTGAATGGTCAGACTCCATCATTTTGAGGCACAAGCATGTGTGGTTGAGGTGTCGAGGTCTACCTCTAACGCTATGGAATAAAGAAATTTTTACAAATATGGTAGCAACACAAGCTAGGGAGATTGTCGACATTGATGAAGCCACTCTATCATTAGAAAACGTTGAATTTACCATATTCAAAGCTAAAATATCCATTACAAGTGAGGCAAATTTTTTTAAAAGAATCAAAATTAATGGCACATTACATTCAGTGGTACTGCGAAAGGAGCTGTCAGTTTCTTGTTCATGCATAGGGAGGAGGTGTAACCAATCCTCTGAGAGTGTGACTTTCATCGATTCCTTTGTGGAAGGAACTTGTTTTGGGGAGCTGGAAGCAACCTTTGATGCTCAATGGGCCTCAAAGGGACAAGAACGAACACCAAATGCAAATCATGTTTCTGGGCCAAAGGATGAGTTGGAGCACAGAGGTGGCACGGTGTCGGAGAGCACGAACAATTTGGGGCGACTAACAACTCCATGGTAGAAAAATTATAAACATTACCATTCCTTGCATGAAAGGGATAAGTCCTGACATGTGCTCCTTTAACATGAGAACATAAAGCTTAAAAGTCAATGGAAAATGAGGAATGTGTTGAATCAAGTGTGTTCAAGCTTTGAAGAATCCAAATCCTTTGTGTTTGATGGAAGGCTGGAGGTGTTTGTTGTTGCTGAGGTGTATTAGAATAGGATCTGGGGTAGATTATCTGTGTTAATCCACTCTTGATTGAATCCAAAGCTTAAGCATTCTCAAACCTTTTTAGTTGAAATTGTTTTTCAAACTAAGTGAAAAACAACCTGTTGTTTTGTCGAAACAACCGATTGTTTTATACTTAGGTGTTTTGAGAAAGCTTGAAAACTGTTTTTGATGGTTGACTTGCTGTCAAACCAAAACAACTTATTGATTCGAGCATTCAACCGATTGTTTGTTTCGGGACCATAACAGAAAACTGTTTTGTGCTTTGACTGAGCTTTAAATGATTTTATAACTGAATACGCTCCATTTTTAAATGCTTTGACCAGTCTTTGAAAGCAATAAATAGTTTGTTAAGCTTTTGTAATAAACAACAAAGATTAAATCATAAAAAAACATATTTGAGTTTTTCCTTGATTTTGGCTTTTGAAGAGTTGAAGAATGCTTTGAGATTGCTTTGATCAAGAGAGAGTGGAATAGGATTTCATCTTGTATTGATTTCAGATCATTCTGTAACAAGTGTAATCCTTTTGTACTTTGTGTAAACTGTGTTGTGTAAGGCTGAGAAGTGTTGTGTGTTGTTGAGGTTGTCAAGATCAGCATTCTTGGTGGTGTATGTGCTGAGCCAAAGGAAATGTGTGTCTTGAGGGGATCAAGGTCACTTCTTTGGTGGTGTGTGTAAGTAATCTAGGTTTGATTGCTTA
>Ga0123342_1004927_pt1 | contig 19926 bp, 7 predicted proteins | sample Turbeawhitnodule_FD_89960 | JGI IMG/M metagenome (GOLD analysis project Ga0123342, IMG submission 89960) | Root nodule microbial communities of legume samples collected from Mexico - Turtle bean Mexico white nodule | ecosystem: Host-associated > Plants > Roots > Nodule | place: Mexico: Nepantla... | reverse complement strand
TTCTATCATGGGCTTGGGCCTCTTCCATCATCCCCTCCCTCTTGAAAAGGATTTGTCCTCAAATCCAATGCTTCTTCTTCATCATCATTATGTGGATGTATGTGGCTGGATGGTTTCCATCAGATTCACTCTTAACCAAGAGCTACATCCAGTCCTCAACTAACCGCTGAGAATTCACTAAGTAATCAAACTTTGATTACAAACAACACACCAAGAGTGATGATCTTGAACCCCTCAAGAACACACTTCATTTTTTGGCAAAACACACAGTTTCCGAAACAACCTTTGAAACTACACAACACCAAGTCATACAGAACTACAATGATTAAGGAAGAAGGGAATAGAATACACATGGGTAAAATCAAAGATTACAGTTCAGAATTACAAGACAATCCTATTCCACATTTTGAGATGATCCAAAAGCTCTTTGCAATCTTGGAAATTGATTTTGATTGATCTCTCTTTCTTAGTTAATGACATGAGCATAAAACAAATTTTTTATACTCTAATCAGATGGTCAAAACATTTAATTCAAGAATCAAAGCAGTTTGAATCATTTAAAACATATTGGTATAACTTATCAGAATTTTGTTAAGGTTTTTAGAAAAACAACCAGTTGAATTTTCGAAAAAACCGGTTGAATTGGTTTGACAGCAAAGTCAAAAAAAGTCAAGCTTTTCAAATCCTTTTAAAAAATCATTGGGTGTAAAACAACCAGTTGAATCGACACTTCAACATGTTGAATTTTCACATTCTTTAGAAAACAAATATTTTTTCAAAAGGATTAAGATTCAATTAACCTTGGATTGTCATAAAGAGTGGATTAACAAATTCAAATACTTCTAGACACACACACAACCAGCAGCAAGGTCTTCAAGCATTTCTTTTGGATTTGGATACTTCAAAACACCTTGTTCAACAATCTCTCCCTATTTGATGAAGACAAATCCTTGGTTTGCTTGTGTTGTAGTGTTTGAATTTGATAGATCCTGCAAAATAGAATTTGTGCATATACAAAGCATACATAGCAACAAGATAACACAGGTTTAAAAAGCACACAAGAACCAGTTTTCTGCATAAGCATTTAAGCATAAAAACCAGTAAAAAAAGTGTGTAAAATTAGTGATGAATTAAGGTTCAGATCAGAGTTATATTAGAGTTATAGCAGCATAATACAACACAGAGAAACCACACAATTCTCCTCCTATTTGTCTTAACAAATAGAATAGTTAAAGGAATAAAAACAAAATTAATAAAAATTGTTCAACAAGCTTAAGTAGAATAAAAATTAAAACATGAAATCCTTAAATCCTCCTTGCTATATTGGAGCTTAAAAAGCTAGTTCTGGACAACCTCAGTCTGTTCATCCAGATTCTGGAACCTAGCCACACAAAACTCATGATGATTCATTTGATCATATGCCAAGCTATCAATGCGATTAACCATCATCCATAATTCCAATGCTTGGACCAACACCATAAGCTTCACCAAGAACATAATTGCCTTGATCTCCCTGTCCAATTTGGTTTTCATCAGCTCCATCATCTTCAACATTAGCAACAGTTTGATCATCTTCATCGGCTTTAGCTTGGTTTCCACTAAAAGAACCCCCTTATTCTCCATTTTTGCTTACCCATTTGCCTCCAACTTTAATGAATCTCATCTTGCTAAGTGATCCATTATTGACTTCATGTGATAGCTTCACCACCTCAGATAACTCTTCTTCAAGATCAATTTCAAAGTAATGCAAAAACTTTGAAATAAGAACAGCATAGGGATAATGGTAGTCACTTAACCTCATTGATTTTTGCATGCGTTCTTTGAAGATGTGAATCCAATTGACTTTGATTTTCTTCATGATGCAGTATATAAGAACAATATCCTCTTTAGTAAGGACCGAATGATTGCTTCCTCTTAGAGTCAACATTCAAGACACTATGAAAGCAATGATTCTTTCATTCGGCTTCAAGCCTCTCATAGAAAAACCCTTAACTTTAGATTGAGGATTTTTTAGGCAACTTCTATAATACTGCATTTTGTTAAATTCTTCCACTACACCAATGTTTCCTTTGTTAATTCTCAACCCAACATACTTCAACCCTGTTACAGCAGAACACACATCTAGAGTAATCTCCATATCAATACCTTTCACATGTGAGCACAGATTCTCACCATCAATGTGAAGATTTGTGTAGAAAACCTTCACAAGATCAGAGTATATGTTTCCTGACATTTCCATAAACATTTTCGGCTTCTGTTCCTTCAAAACATTCCTCACATCATTGAGGTTCTGCCCTTTCAGCCAGTTGAATGTGATCAACTTCAGATTGTTGATGGCTTTCCTACTTGATTCATGTAGGAACTTCTCAATCTTCTCATTATCCCCTGAAAACTAGTTCTCTAGGTGCCCACCCCTTTTTATAATACGTGTTTTCATTCTTTTTTATGAGGGAGGTGTCGAGTCGAGTCAACCCAGGCCCGTGATGAGTTGAGTCGGCCCGGGCTGATGTCGAGTTGAGTCGGTCCGGGCCCATGTCGAGTTGAGTCGGGAGGGGCCGATGTCGAGCCGAGTAGGCCCGGGTCCATGTCGAGCCGAGTCGGCCCGTGACCATGTCTAGCCGAGTCGGTTCTTGCTGATGTCGAGCCAAGTCGGTCCTGGCCGATGTCTGGTTGAGTCGGTCTAGATCGATGTCAAGCCGAGTTGGACCGGGTCAATGTTGAGCCGAGTTGGTCCAGGCCCATGTAGAGTCGAGTCGGTTTGGGTCCATGTAGAGCCGAGTGGGTTTGGGCCCATGTCGAGTCAAGTCGGGTCGGGCCCAGGTCGACTCGATTCAGCCCAGGTCTAAGTCTAGTTGAGTCTGTCCGGGTCCAGGTCTAGCCGAGTGGGCCTATGTATAGATCTAGCCAATTCAGTCCAGGTCTAGGTCAGATCGTTTTAGGCCCAAGTCGAGTCAGGTTAACCCTAGTCCAAATTTAAATGAATTTAATCTAATTTATAAAATAGATTTAATCAAGATTCAATCCATTTTAAATAAATTTAAAAAAATCAAAAGTTAATGAATTTGAATTAGATTTAAATTGGATTTTAAAGAATCCATTCCATAATCACCCTACCAGTATATAATATATAACTAACTTTATCTATAATACCTGATATTTGGTAAAATACTTCTTTAGCCAAATATAGCTTGGTTTGTTGTAACTAAAGTACTCATTGATTATTGATTATTTACTTATGGACTAGTTATATAATATTTTGATTTGGTTCGCAATTTGGTTTGATTACAGTAATTTTTTACCAAATTTAGATTCAAAGCTACTATAATAATATAATAATTACTGCATGTGTTTGTGATTATGTGGATCAATGATCTGATAATTTGTTTTATATTAACGGTTATTTGGCAAACATACCAAATTTTCAAGTTGTGAATTGTCAAAAGTTTAAATATTATATACACAAAGGCTTGCAATATGATGTGATTGTGAATTAAAAAGAAACAAATCTAGAAGTTAGAAAATGATTAAGGAGTTTTAACAAGAAGAATGAAAAAAAATTAGAAATAAATTTAAATGAAAAATTACAAGATTCAAAATTAGAAATAAATTTAAACGAAAAATTACAAGATTGAAGAAGAAATTAAGAAACAAAATCATTTGTAAGATTCTAAAATATTTTTAGAAGATCTCATAATATTTTAGAATCTCCTACAATAACAAAGGATAGAGGAACAAAGGTTGGAAAGACATATTTGAATTTATAATTTTTTTCACATGCCACTTTCAAACACATAATAATTGTTGTAACTTTGTTCTTATTTCACTTTCAAGTGCATGTAATGGTTATAACTTCCTTCACATGTAATTTAAAGTGCATATGAAGATTGTAACTAATTCACATGACTATGTACATGGTTAAGGAACTTAAGTTAGATGTAATCATAGAATTAGTATTCACATTAGATATAATAATTATCTTAGTATAATAATTAAGCTTGAGTTCACACTAATGAAATAATTAGTTTTGTGTTCACACTTATGATTCTTTAGTCTTGTGTTCACATTACTTTATACACATTCTTTGATGCTTTTGGAACAAATTCTAAATCTTATAAATAAAGACTTCTTCTTTTATAATACACTTAAATATTGAATACAAATAATTTTGTGAGAAAATAGAGTGTTTTAAGAGTGTTAATGTGACAATTTTTGTCTTACAATAATGTTATAATAAGTTTTGAAAAGTTCTAGTATAATTTAATCACCCCTTTCTTATAATAATTTTGTGAGAATACTTAGTGTTTTTGAAAGTGTTACAACTATGTGACAATTTTTATTTTACAATAATGTTGCAATAATTTTTTAAAAGTTCTAGTACAATTTAATCACTCATTATTATGTATTCTACATGTTCTCACAATTTTTTTTTTAATTTGAATATGGTTAATAATATTATTATTGTAAACAACAACTGGATAAAATATTTTATTATAATTTAGTATATTTATCTTTTTAAATATAATTAATATAAGTTTTGTAGAGTAAATAGTTTATATACAACTTTGATTATTGACAATTGTAATTTTGATTTTTTAAAATTTAATTTTTTGTTTTCTATGTAAAATTATTTTGAACATGTTAATATATTTTCTAGATGGACTTTAGTTTTTGTAATTTGATAATTAGTCAATTTTATCCTAATGTGAAGCTTTTTAAATCTAATATCTAAAAGAGAATTATAAAAATATCTTTAAAATTTGGTTTAATTTGGTTTTGAAGTTAATTTCGATTAGGCACATTATCTCTCTACATCTACATGGTATTTGATGCTAGTTGTGACATCACAACATTTTCAATTAGTCATTAAACTTAATAATTTATTATCAATTTCATTTTTTAAATTACTTTCCATTTTTAATTAAGTTGATGCTACTTGTGACATCACAACATTTCAATCACTCATTAAACTTAATAATTTATTATCAATTTCATTCTTGAAACTACTTTTCATTTGTAATTAAGACCGCATGGTATATAAATTTAGTAAAGATATTACCAATTTCACACATATTTTGTTATTTATATTTACTTTCACATCTCATCCATCTTTATACGAAATTCACCATTTAAATTTTAAATTTTATAAAATTAAACGTAAGCTTTAAGATATACTTTTAAATATCATAATAGCTTAAAGATAGGTTATAAAAAATTTATAATGTCACTACTAACTTAATTTAAATAAAAAAATTGTTTGAAACCTCGGCCTAGAAGCCTATGAATCGGTTCAACTTAGGTTACTATTTCCTTTTCTTTGGCCCATTCTATTTTATTTTATTGGTTATTCGCCTCGTGGTACTAAACAAAACTATCTTCACATCTCTAAAAAAAGTAAATTTTTTTGATACTGTTATTTTTCTCTCACTTCCACTTTACAATTCTATTTAATAATGAAATATTATCTTTAAATAATACAAATAAAAGTAAATACAATTTTGAAATAAAATAATAATATATCTATGAAAGTAGAAAAAAATTATGGAAGCCCTTTTATCTTTCAAAATGGATCTCAATAATAGTAAATTCGTGTATGTTTTATACATTTTAAAGTTAGTAGAAGAAAACTCAGGCATAGGCATTAACAAGCTTCATGCAACATCACGTTTACTGACAGAACTGTTCTAGCATAGCAATATGTCTACTCAGACTCTCACTCTCAGTAAAATGCAAATTCAAATGATAAGTTTCCGTAAGTCTTGTCATGGGAAAGGAAATAAACAGTAGAAGAACTAAAGGAAGGTAAATAAATGATCTTTAGTTGCATTACTTTGCATTTGCACGGATAAAAGTACCTTCTACTCTCTGCTGTGAACCATTATGAGATTATGAAAAATATCTTAGAAATTCAGTTAAATCCTATTCTATTAAACTGGCTAATAGGACTTATATGATGATGTTTATAGTCATTTCTATATTATAATTTGACAAACTTTCTGCTCAATGTGAAAGGGTGATCCAAAACCAGTACAGCAGACACAATAAATCTTATTAGGATAAAACCTTTTACAATTAAGTGAATTTCTAACTCAACCTTGCACAATTAGTTTATAAGTTACGATTTAGTTTCAGTTGTATATTTTAATGTAATCATACGTCTAATCTATAGGAAATCTCTATCAGAACACAAGAAAATGCATCTCCGAATATTCATTTATTATTTAAAAGTAAGCAAGCTTATTGATAAGCTTAATGTTTGTGATCACACATCACCCACTTTTATCTGTGCTCCAATATCAAAATCCTTTCTGATTGGAAAAAGAATACCCGAGCCCCCTTAAAGTCGATATTCTTGGAAAGGGAAAAAAAAGTCAAGTAGCAACAGTAAATCTTCCTTTTGTGCATTTAGTTGGATTTCTGTTGAAGATGCAGAAAAGGGCAGGGCAGGACCAATCATGCTATGAATAGACTTTGATCTACCGATGAATAATCTGAAGAATCATAAAAGTAGCTAGGGGCTTCAGCAACAAGCCTTGGATCATAACATTCTGACATATTTATATTCTGCTGCCCAAAATTCATGTTGTACCAATCAGCTTGCAGCAAAAAGAAATTCAGGTCGTCCTCCAAAGGTGCAGAAGCTGCCTCACCACCCAATAATAGATTCCTTTGGTAAAAATCCAGATCAGAAATGCAATCTATATCAAATCCGTGAGTTTTCAAGCCCAAATTTGAGGTGAAAATGGGCTCTGAAGATTCATCACTCACAATGAGGCTTTTGGACTGATTAGGAAAGGTGTCAACTGCAGATCCTATTGAACTCACAGGACTCACATAATCATTCTTGTAACCAGCATATAAAGGTTTGATGTCTAAGCTGGGGGCAACCTCTTCTTCTGTTATAGAAGGATTAGAATTAATCGAAGCAATCGATTGTGATTGATCAACCTGAATGTGCTGCCTTGTACCATTTAATGGCAATTGGCTGAAGCTATCCTCTAATTGAACAATTGTCTTCTGTTCTTCTTTGAGTGGTCCTTTTGGAAACTCACCCCAAGAGTACTGTGTTGGTATGGTGCAATCAAATACTGCATGGCTTGCTTCTGATGACTCTAAAGATGAAAAGGGTTGATTGAGGCTCATCTGTGAACTTTTTGGTGGAGTTCTACTTTTTTCGGTTGTAGGCTCTGACACGATTCCCTTCAGATCACCTTCATGACTTGGAGCATCCATCTGAAATAGTAAACTTCCATCTGAATGACTGAAGCTGTCAATGGCAACATCATTTTGTTGCTTGTTGTTTACAGTGTTTAGCAAACTAAAACTTCCTGGATCTTTTGAAGGTGAATCCGAATGCTTTATTCCACTTGAGGAAGATTTCTGATCATTTTCCTTTTGCAACCTACTCAAGTAGAGCCTGTATTTCTGCAGGATAATTTTTTTTAGTTTCAAACTTCAAACTTAAAGACCGTTTAAACAGTTTTTTTTTCCTATTTCTCTTGAGTCTTTACATTTAATTTTATGAGAGTGTCTGCATCTTTGTTGTATTATTTCTGAATCTAATAAGTGCTACTGTTTGGTTCAGAGAAAGGGAAGGAAGAAGAGGGAAAATCAAATCTTCCAAATTTTGTAGGGTCAGAAATGGTTGGTGAGGAGAGATTTTGGCCACATGATTTTCCTTCCCCACCCCTCCAAATCTCTAAACCAAACTAGGAAAATTGATCAAAGTTCCTCCACTCTTCTTCCTATTATTTTCCTCCAACTAAACAGTTTCTTAGAGTGAACCTCTGCCATGATTCTAGCACAATATGGAGTATTAAGATACCCAGATGTGTATTGAAATTAATGTTATGACTGAAGTGTCCTGTTAGGCACTCTTTGAATGATAATAGTTAAGGACTGTTAATATAGTATCTCTTATGCAATGCATATGAGCAAGTGATATATACCTGCAAGTGACTAGCAACGTTTTCTCTAGTCAACCAGGGAACAGTCATCAAATCAAGAATTTTCTTAGGACCAACTTCTGCCAAACATAAAATATATGTTACGTTATAGTACATAATAGGTAAGGAAATTCATGTCAAGTTAACAAAAAGAGTAAGGTCAGAAATTACAATATGGTTTACTTAAGTCATAATTCAGATTTACAGTTAGCAGGGAAGGTTGATAGAAACTTACTATCAAATCCAATTTGATTCACTGCTTTGACAAATTTCTGATGAAGGTCCACAGACCAAACAACCCTAGCTTTCTTTGAGGGAGAATGATCTCCAAATTCTTTATCGTCGTGTTTGTTATCTGCATCTTTTCTTTTCTTTATTGAGGTAATTTCTTCTACAGCAAACAGGTTACCATCATCGGACTGATCTGACCCATTCATCATCAAATGAAGGGCTTCAAAACCCTCATGGCTTTCAAAATCTCTTGCTTCATGCATCCTTTTTCTAAAGACGTGTTGCCATATGTTTCTCAGTTCTTTCATCCTTATAGGCTTGAGGAGATAATCACATGCACCATGTTGGACACCTTTCATCACCCTGCTGGTTTCTCCATCAACAGACATCACTGTACAACATTGACAAATGTGACTTGTCAGCATAGACTTCAACTCAATGTGATCAAAGGATTACTTGATATCACTTAACGAAAAGTCGAATATATAATATTAAAAGAGAACTGACTAATGACAGGAAGATCCATCTCAAGTCCAACTTGCTCAAGAAGTTTGAAACCATCCATGTCAGGCATGTTGACATCGCTGATCACTATGTCATATGCATCTTTCCTTTCACGAAGTTTTTTCAGAGCCTCTATTGCTAAACAACATGTAGTCACTGAAACATATAATAGAAGAAAGTCAGAAGAGAATAAGTAATTGCTATCCTGACAAGAGCACTCACAAGGGACACAAGATGTGCTATGCTTGCTTCCAAAATTTGCGAATATGAACAGAGTAACAAGAAATTAAAAAGAGGGAGAAGGAGGGTTTGAATTTGGAAGTTACTAAAGATGTCGATTGAATTAAATACATGAAAGACCTTATGTTACATTTACAAATCGCTGAACTCGAGCTTTTGCATAGTCCAATCCAATCTAACTTCATAGACTTTTAGATGCTTGGTTGACATAATGTAAGAACAAACTGTCCACGTTATGAAAGCTTTTACTGATACCAATGACATTTAGACTAACACTCCTACGACTTCTAAATCATTCCTTCAATATGGAGTCACATCTCTGGTTGGATAGGGCTTCTAAATCATTCTCTCTAAATGGAGTCACATCACTGGTTGGATTGTATTTCAAGTTGCGTGAGGTTTTTATTTTTGTCATATAAAGTATGTAAATGTCAATGAGTTCCTCTTGCTTAACTGTGGCATGTCAAATTGCCTCATATTGGTAACCTGGTTCATTAATATGCCATCTTTCAATACACATGATGGCTTCAATTAAGAAGAAACCTTATTCTTGATTTCCATTCTCTAATTACGGAGGCTAAGAGTTGAAGCTCAGCTCATCTTTGTGCAAATAAATTGAACCCAAAGTGCAAAGATGCATAACGAACAGAAGTAAGCAGAGGACTTAAACTCTTCTCTACCTGCCACCATAAGGAGACAGGAAAATTTGAACTCAACTAAGTTTTCGGTGTTTTTCTTGTCGTATTGAACTGAGTAGTGCACACAAAGTTTTGGTGATTACTAAGATGAGTTAATAAATAGGGTCTGATATCAGGTTAGGTTTTATCTCAAAATCAATTGGCATAACAGGGATCCATGCGTTGCTGAAGCCTCATGGCAATATACAAAACCCCAGGTACTTTTCATTAACCACCCCCTTCAATCTTGATAAGTTTTATCATCCCAACTTCCTACCTTTTTTTCCTTTACTGAAAAAATGAAAAAAAAAAGCTTCGTACTTTGAGAAACCCTTGACTTCAAAATTTACAAAACAAACGACTTAAACTGACCAAACAAAGCACCGCTAAGACGCATGCAACCATCAAAATATAGCTCAACATGAACACATCCCATCACACACTAAAAATTCAGATACAACAAGCCAAAAACCAGAATCCAGTTATAGAAGACATACAGCGTAAAACAAGCTCTAAAAAAATAAGAAATGAGTTTCTTCTTAAGTTAAAATCAGCTTATTAAAATTTAGAGAAATTATATCATTAAGCTTATACAAATTAACTTATGAACTAACAAATTTGAACTTTGAAAGAAGTTAATTTTATTTCTTCTTCTTAGTTTCTCTTCCAAAAGATTTTACAGAGAACTTTATCCAATCATATCCAGCGTAAAGATGTCAAAGTCCTTTTGTACAACAAATCAATACCACAACAAAAGTAGCAGAGTGGAGAAACAAAAGGGTAACATAACAATTAGCACTGATGATGAGTAAAACAAACCAACCTTCATACAAGCACTTCTTGAGCATCTTTTCAAGGATCCTCAACCATGTTGGATCATCATCCACAACCAGAACTCGCAGACCAGCCGGAAAAGCCTCATGACGTGGCGAAGAGAAGCAACCATTGTCCATGTTGTTGGAGAGAAGTGTCATATGGATCACTGCTTCTGAGTTCAAGAAATAAATGGGTTTGGCTTCTTTGGATTTAAATTAAACTTTGAGGTGAAGGGAATATAAGTGTGTTGTGTGTGTGTGCATATATATATATATATATATATATATATATATATAAATTTTCATGCACTGTGACAAAAAAGCACTAACGAATATTAACGGTCCCAGTGGCGCACGTTAGCGCATGTCCCTTTGGGTTATGATCTTCCAATTTTTGTGATGAAGAGAATACTATATACATACTAGGAACAAGGAAGTTGTGTTGAGTTTAAGAGGGTAAAGAGGATATAAATTTCATGGTGAGAATGAGATTCATTTTTCTGTAAATATCACAAATTTAGTGTACAGAGATAATGGAGTTATAAGAGAACATTGGGTTGGTTTTGCATTGTGATGTTCAGATTCAAAAATAAACAAAAGGGGTGAGAAGATTTGTTCAAATATCAAAATGTCATATCCAAGGGAAGAAGACAGAATCATACTTTTTTTAAAAACGCAATAAAAAATAATTTGTTCAAAATGGAGCCAAACATAAAAAGTGTTCGTATCATTTTTGTAAAATAAGTTTTTTTTTTTCTTCTATAAGCACTTGTCAAAGACAAATTAATATAAAATTGAGAAATAACTTTTTTCGTGAAAAAATAGTTTATTCATAAGTTAAAAATCTACTTTTTCAAAAGGTTAAATAAGGAACTTGACTATATTCTTTTATCATTGATAAATTACAGATTTTTTTTCCATTTCTAATATTTTTATCAACCTTTTCATTCTTAATGATTTTTTTACTTTGCTTTGGCCTAAAACCCATATCTTTATTTCATGTTGTCTAAACAAATTTAGAGATAAGAAAATGTTAAGACAATTTTAAAAAAAAATGTTTAAACCTAAAGAATTTAGCTTTGATGAAAGTACTATTGTAACTTACATAAACTAATTTTACTTTACAAAGAACAAAAGTTATATATTGTATTTTCTTTGTGAAAAACATAACTGTTTTGGTTGTTTTGAAAGTGTATATATATAAGGTGTATTATAATTTTGAAGAGGTTAGTTTATGCATTTGGGTTTGAAGTTGAAGAGGGTGATCTAGGGTTTATATTGGTATAGAGAAGAAGAAAGGACGTGAGAAGGAGTATTCTTTTTGAAAAAAGGATGTTGGAGATAGGAATTTATTAGCAAAGGGGACAAGAAGTATGCATAAAGAGGACATCACCTCTATGTTGTCTGCTTAGTAGTATCTTTGTGAAAAGGAAAAATAAGAAGACAAACCGTTTGTGGAAAGGCACGTGGAATGCATTTCAGAGACAAGAGAATATGGTTAGACAAGCCAAGACATTTTTATCAACACTTGCAAATGTATTTTCTAGTTATGTAATCTTGAGAAAAATTGTGAGTTATTTTAGGTTTTTATTCCTCATGGACTACAAATTAATGTTGAAGAAAAAAATTGTGGAGTTTTATTTAATTTTTCTGTTGTATAATTGATTAGTTACTTCTCTAAAATTAATGTTGTGTTTGGACTGAGGGATAGAAATGTGAGATGTAAGAAAAGGGATATGTGAAGATTTGAGAAAAAAATATGAAAAAAAAAAAATTAGTGTGTTTGGATTAGGGTATGTTAGATGAGAAAAATTATCGAAATTTATGAGTGATGTGATGGTTGTGAAAGTATTTTTATTTTTTGTAAAGGTGTAAAATATAAAATTACAAATTTACCTTTCTTTTTAAAAAAAATAGAATAATCAAATATTAGATATTTTGTATAAATTTGAATGAATTAAAATTATTAGTAGTATAATCTGATATAGTTTAATAATTAATTTTTGTAAAAAATATTCGAGTTACTTGATAAAAAATAATTTGCATATAAAATTTTAAATATATGTAAAAAGTGTCAATTGTTATAGAGAAATAAATAATTTAAATGTTGATAAATTTAAAATTTGTAATTGGAAATTATTTTGTATTAAATGTAAATATTATTATTATATTTATAATAATTATTATTATATAATTTGTTTATCGTAAATAAGTATATATATTTTTATTAAAATTTTATTTTATTATTAATTATTATTATTTCATTTTATTAAAATACATATGTTAGTTAAATTTATTTAATAATGGTAAATTCGGAAATAACCTACATTATTTTTTCTTTATTTCTTTTTCATTTTAAGAGGAAAAAAAAAATTTGTTATTCACACTTACATCATCTCTTTCTCTTTCGCACAAAATCCTCAATCTAAATAATTGATATCCTCTCATATATTTTGCTTGTCATCATTACATTCACATAAACAAACAGGTTTAAGTGTATAAGGTGTAAAAAGAGTATCATTTAACATGTTATACTATTTAATGGAATTTTGAGATCTTAGAAAATACTTGAGATGATGAGGAAAAATAATCTAATTCTTAGATGCAAAAGTAAAGGAGATTTTTATTTTGTAATTATAAAGGAATAAAACTTAAGAATCACACTATCAAATTGGTTGAGCCATAATAAGAGAATAATGAATTTGACTCTATGCTGAAAAATGTATAACAAAAATCATTTACCCTTTGTGAAACTCATGGAAATGTAAGAAAGTAAAAAAAATCATTTACCCTAAAAAAATACAAAATTAATTTATATTATAGAAAAGGAATATGACTGAGTGTCTCCAAAAACAAATTTTCTAAAAAAATATTAAAAAATATGTTTTAAGTAACTTATATCGAAATTATAAAAAGTCTCATATGATGTAACTATTAATGTGAGAACTATGAGTTAAAGACTATGAATTTTTCTAAAAGAATATAACTATATATAAGAGTTTGACTCTTTATTTAATCTAGTCTTAGATGTGCTTACCAATAATATATACAAAATTGTCTGTAATTGTATGAATTCATTTTGCAAATTTTATACTTTTGATTCAAGGGAAGAAGTTATGTTTTCACTTGAATGAGTGTAGGACAAAGTATGTTTACAATTAAGTAAGAAACAAAAAAGGAAAATTATTTAGAATTAGAAGTAAAAAAAAAAGTTACAACGCAAGTTTCAAAATTTAAACATTGTTTGACTAGTTATATTCTGTAATTAATGACAATTGTTGATTTTTTTATTGACAACAAAAATAAAAATAAAAGTAAAATGCAAAATAGCACTTAAAATAAGAATGCTAATAATTAATTGTGTGGTTTTAGAAAATGATAAAATATAAGATGAACAGATAGAGGATATTGATGTAACATCAACCAAAAAATTTGGTTAATATGGCTTAGACAAGTGTAAAGAAGGTCACTAGAAACATCTACGGAAGAGAATAAACCACATGATTTTTATCACTATAAAATGCAAGAGAGAAATAAAAATCAAAAGAAATTTCATAACATCATATTATAGAGAATTTAATCTTTAATCCAACTAAATTCACATATTATCACAATAAGAAAATCTCTAAATATTAATGAATTTCACTATTCTACTAATAAATTTCTAAATATTAATGGATCCCACTATTCTACTAATAAATTACAAGTATATTATTACGGTTATTTATTTTTTCCTAATGTGATCATGAAATCACTCATACATATTTGATTACATAGTATTTCTAGTTAAAATAAGCAAAACATATTAGGTTATTCATTAAACTTTTTTTAACTTAGTACTTATACATATTTTCAAGCTAAGTACACAAGGTCTATCCAAATTATGTAACAATAAAGTTGTTTGATTACAATGTTCACAATCTCTAGAGTGAATACGAATAATATTTCATTTCTCTTGGAGAAAAACATCATATTCAAGTGAATGATTTACAATTAAATATTTATATAAACTTAGTCATATAGTAAACAAACTACTATTCTTGAACTTAAGGCTTTAAAATTTTATCACTTGTGTGTGTAACATTCATGGTGGCTCTTAAGACTTTTCTCTTTCTTATTCACCAACCTTTTTCATGGTGATGGAAAATTCTAAGTTTTTTTTTTGTAGATTTTTTCAATATAGAGCACAATCTAAATCGATTATCAAAGGACATGTATATATTGTATTCAATGTTTAATATTTTTTCTATACAAATTAATTTGTGGGTTCAAGTTTAGAATGCAAAAAAATTATAAAATACAAATGGAATTTCAAAACAAAAGATCAAGAAATGAAAGGTCAATTCAGATTTTCAAGATTTGTGCAATTTCTCTTATCATAATTATCTAAATATTCAAATCAAAGTTTGAACAATTAATTGGTTCAATTAATAAATTCAATAAAAAATGCCATTGAATAAAAAATCTGAGTAAATCAAAATATCATTCAATCTAATATGTATATAATTATTAAATCAAGATTCAATATATTCCTTATTTGATTCTAAAATTAAAACACAATTTAATATCATAAAATGTAAATATGAAATTAAAGAGAAGAAGAACAAACTCAAAGTATTAAACAATAATTACAGTAAAACTTAATTCAGATTGTATGATCTTGATTCTTTGAATTGAATTTTAAAAATTGGTTCTCAATGGATGAAGATTGAAGAACACAAAAGAAAAGAGAAGATGGAAAGACAATTATGAAATTTGAGAGAAAAGGAGAGGAAAAAATAAATTCTAAACTTGAAAAACTAAACATATGAATTCAATATGTTTAACTAGAGCTTATTTATTTGTATGTAAGATCTGATTAGCTGTATTCACAAATATAATTATGGCTCTAATTAGGTATATAAACTAAGAAAGTCAAATCTACATGACTTTTAATACAAAAATACAACAAATTTGTCTCAATTTTTTTAAAATCATAAAAAATAGAAGAAAACTTTGAATCCATAAAAACATTTACTCATTTTGAAGCCTTGGAGATGTAGAATCAAATGCAATAGGATTCAACCAAAAATAATATCTATAGAAAAAGTTATGGCAAAAAGAGTAAGCAAATGTCAAATTGGTTAGAAATACAAAATTAAAACAATTATGTATATTGAATCCAATTTATTACAACTAAAAATAAATTATTTAAAAACTCTAAATAAAGTATATTGAAATTATTTTCAATGTACATTAAATCTATAAATGTGTGCACAAAATATGTGTTTCCATGGTGTGTTTCTTATATAGTTGTCCAAAATAGTTATTATTATGTGTACTTTTTGAGTCATTGCTTATTAGAACTTTTCTTAGAGGGTGATGATTTTATTTTGACATCCTCAAACTTGTTATACTTTGAGGTGATTAAAATAAAATTTCTTATCTTTACAATTCACTTGATGTCACTAACAATACCAAAAAAGGGTTTCACACATTTATAATTGGTATTTGTGTCAAGATCTTTTTGAGATAGCCATTGTGTGCTAATTGTAGGAAGCTAGGTGTTAAGATTTTTTACATATTAGTTTCTTTAAATTGTGTATATTCTACTTGACCTGGATTGTTTGATGATTGATGATATCATAGGAGACATTTGTTGATAAGTGCTCCATCACGATCATTTAATCTTGTTTCTCCTTAGAGAGATGTATGATCTTCAATATTAATGTCTAACATTGCATAAATCTAAGAATACTCTTGAGAATTTTCTCTTTATCTTCTTACTTCTCATGATTTTCTTCTTACTTCTCTTGATCTTCTTGTTGTTTCTTTATCTTGTTTGCTTCTGACACTTCACAATGAAAATTTGTTTCAACACAATTTTCTCAACTTTCATTCTCTTTGACTTAAAGGGCCCATGCCATGAGGATAAGTTTTGTGGTCAAGAAGAATATGGTTGTCTGCAAATGACAAAATCGTTTGGTGTTTTCTTACTTCTTCTTGTAACTCTTATTGATTTTTTTTTATCAGCAAATAATAAATTAAATTAATAGGATATTTCAGGGGTATCCCAACCCTTATACAAAAAACCTTGCTCTTCCCTCTTACTCACTAGATACACAAGTATGTAAAGAAGCTTAAAACTTGCTTCCCTATTACTAGATATATGAATTTGTAAGCTGGGAAGATTTTCTCAGAAAACCTTAAAAACAGCATCCCTGTATTACATCAGGCCAGGAACCAACCTACTGATTCTTAAGACTTACCTCACGCCTTTTATCAGCTCTTTTGAGTTATGATCCAGGCCTTATAGCAGATTGTATTAGACCAAATTTCAGTTCCTTCGGTTTGCTCGAGGTTCCTTTCACAAAACTACCCCACAACTTCTGAATCAGTTCTCCCCTATTGTGGCTCTAACTCGTGCCTTCCTGCTTCCCTCCTATGCAATACACCCTTGTGCAGATGCACTAAAGTCAGATCTTCCTAGGCCTACAACAACCACTTATTGATGATACCTTTGTCGTCTAAGACTTTTGGAAAACTTTGTACTCTCGTGTAGCATTAATCTTCTTCTTTTGTGAGGTTGTCTAACATGACCTTCACTACAAGAAAATCATTAAATATAAATTAATTTTAGAGACCAAAATAATTAGTTATTATTTGACTAAATTAGAGATCATTAAACTAAAAAATTATTGGTATCTAAAACAATTTCTATTATTAATAAAAATTTATAAAATAGTTTCTAAATTAGTATCTAACCATTAGCTACCAAAGTTTTAGTTACTTACTAATTTATAATCTAAAATACTAGTAGCTAAAACCTTGGTAGCTAATCTAGATACTATTGAACAAGGTGTTTTGATGTTTCCAAATTTACTTTGAAGACTTGAAGGATCTAATGCTGTGTGTGTTTTACATTAAAGATAATTAGGTCCATTAGCGAAATTAGTAATAATTTTTTATTTATTTAAAAGCTCATACTAATAGAATTTAAAATAACTTTTTAATCTAGACCATGAATTTAAAAAAGGTTAGAATAACCTTAAAAGAATAGTGTGTCAATACATCATATTAAAGCCTTAGATTTGAAAAAATACGTTACACCTATTTTATTTAAAGATTAGCTTGACCCATTTTTATCTTATTTGTATATTTTAAAAATAGCTTTAAAGCATTCTAATTACTTTAAAAGGATATAAGATAATCACGTTTAATGGATTTTTTCTTGCATATTTCTAGTTTTATAAATTTGTTTTTACACAAATATTAAAAAAATAAAAAATACAATTCATGTTTAAAATAAACAAACGGCTATAATATTTTCCCAAGATATTATAATCCATACCTAATTAATATAATTATGGGAAAAAATTAAATTAAAATAGTATTTTATATTTAAGCTAAAGTAATCAATCACCCAATGGAGCAAATGAAGCATCCCACCACATTTAATTGGAGAAATAGTAATGCCCTTCTTAGCCAATATGCTTATGCCATGCATTCAAAATACTTGAGACTCTTTTTTTTTCTTACCACATACTATGTTCTTCTAATAAAATAATCACTGAAAAGTTACCCATTTCTTATACTCCAATACTACTATAGTATGAATAAACATAATTAATATGAGATAGAAAGAGAATAGAATAATTGAGTCCCTAATTAATTTCAGTAACTCAATGATTTGGGTCCAAAAACCTTAAAATATTAAAGTGGGTGTGCATGAAAACCCTATTTTTTTTTATTGTTTGATGCTTGGTAAGCCCTTATAATGCAAATCAACTTTACGTACTTGGAACTTTATTTTATGGTTATAAATGGTGGAATTTTATACGACATAAATGTGTTTGGCATCCAACATTTACAGGTTTAGAAGGTGATGATGTTGTCAAAGCCTAAATGATGGGTTCCAAAAAGAAGCATTCCAATTCTAACCAAGACATAACACATCAAAACGAAGAGGGACAAAACATCAGTGTCAGGTCAGGGCACACTAAAACCCTACTTCTTTGTCTCCAAACCATTGGTTTGTGTTTTCTCACTTTTTTGCTCATAAATGGTAACCTCTTCAATGTTACGTACACATGACGAAATCAGGATTATAGAGGTTGTTTATGAGAATCATCACACTTACACTCTAAATTTACAAAAACTTGTAATCTGTATGGAAATATTTCTTTATAAAATATTTTTTATAAATTAACTTTTTTTTTCAAATAAAGAAACAAAAATATGAAAAATATAAAAGTTTTACATATTAAACTATAATTAAATATGTTTTTTTATATATATTTTTAAATCTAAAATTAATTTTTATCTTTAATCTAAACTTTGAAATAAAATTATTAAATAAGTAATTAAATTGACTTATTTCATAATTTTCCTTAGTACAAGTATTATAAGGTCTAAAATTTGAATTAAAAATAATAATTTTCTATTATAATACATAGACGGAAATATATTTAATCCATTAATTTATATATAACAAATTTTAAACTTTACAAATATTTATTTAACTTGTTTGTTGTATAAAATTTTATAGAAAATTTTATTCAAGCATATTCTTAATGTTTTTTATAAATCTATATTATGTATTATTATTATATTCAAGACTTTATTCAGAGAAATAATATCAACTATAAATTCGTACTTAAGAATTAAGACTATTAGTTTCTCTAATATTTACAGTGATTATTTTGCTACTGTATCATCTAAGTTATTGTTTTTTTTTTCAAATTTTGAACCTTTAACGACTCCGGGTTTTCAGAAAAATATTAAAACAAAAAGAGAATGAGAGACAGATAAAAGAAAGAAAAATGTTTTTTAAATGAAGATATTAAATATTTAGAATATGTATTTATAATAAAATAATGGTTGAGTTTTATAAATTTTAAGAGTAAATAAATCTTAACTAATTACTACAACAATTATTTTTATTTTTTTACTCTTATTTTCTAATTGATAATTATTTGAATGATATATAATATTAACTTTTGAGAAATTTAAAGTGTAGAGTCGAAATGAACTATTTTAATAATATATAAGAAGAAAAACATATATATATTTTTTAAATATTGAGTTTTTTTTAATCAGCAATAAAAAATAAAATAAAAATTTAAAATATTGAGTTGAAGATGATTTAATATATCTTATATAATTTGATTCGTGATTTATTCAATACAGTCTCTAAAATTAAAGTAATAAAAACTTAAAATTATAAATGAATGTAACACCAATTACTTAATCATTTGTTAAATAAATTAAGTGTTGTATGACACTAAAAAATAGAAGTGTAAATATGTTGTAATTAACTCCAAGATCCACTCAATCCATTTTCGTGGACACATTGGGATGTATCTTAAGGAAACTCACTTAAATTTCAAATTCGATAAATTCGATAAAAGAAGTTGTACCGGTATGGCCGAGATGCCGAGGCCTGAGAAGACTTGGCCGAGAGGCCGAGACCTTAGAAGACTTGGCCGAGAGGCCGAGACCTTAGAAGACTTGGCCGAGAGGCCGAGGTGCCGAGAC
>Ga0123342_1004926_pt1 | contig 19934 bp, 19 predicted proteins | sample Turbeawhitnodule_FD_89960 | JGI IMG/M metagenome (GOLD analysis project Ga0123342, IMG submission 89960) | Root nodule microbial communities of legume samples collected from Mexico - Turtle bean Mexico white nodule | ecosystem: Host-associated > Plants > Roots > Nodule | place: Mexico: Nepantla... | reverse complement strand
GGTGGAGGATTGAGGCGTGGTGTGGTAAGCCCACACTATTCTTGGTACTTCTTCTGCCCACGCCCCTTTAGCCTTCTCAAGCCTTCGCTTCAATCCCCTCAGCAAAACTCTATTCGCTGACTCGACCTGCCCATTCGTCTGGGGGTGTTAAACTGATGCAAACACCTGCTTGATTCCTACTTCTGCACACAACTTCCCCAACTGTTGGCTCGCAAACTGGGTGCCATTATCTGAGATGAGACGCATTGGCACTCCGAAACGACACACAATGTTCTTCCAAACAAAGTGTTGTACCTTGTGGCAGTGATCTGTGCCACCAATTCTGCCTCTATCCACTTCGTGAAGTACTCGATGGCGACTATCAAATACTTCATCTGCCTTATCGCCAGAGGGAAAGGCCCCAGAATATCAATTCCCCATGTGTGGAAGGGCCATGGGCTATAGATCGATCTTAGCTCCTCTAGAGGTGCCTTATGCCAGTCTGTATGCATCTGACATTGCTTGCATCGCTGGGCGTATCTTACACAATCTTCCCTTACTGATGGCCAATAAAACCCAGCGCGAATCACCTTGGAAGCTAATGATCTTCCCCCCACGTGACTTCCGCAAATCCCCTCGTGAAGCTCTGACATGATCCTCGTGCACTCATCGCCACTCACACATGTCAGAATTGGGTGTGTAAACCCATGCCTAAATAGCACTCCATCAACGAGGGTGTACCTTGCAGAGTTCCTCTTTATCTTCTTTCCTTCTCCAGGCTCTGCTGGGAGAATTCCATCTGCAATGTATCGCTTATAAGGCGTCATCCACGTGCCGCTTTCTTCCAAGGCGCACACCTTCATGCCCTTCTCTCCTTCTGGCGAGGCCGCGTAGGTGCTTATGCGAGGTGCCCTCGTCGTATCTTGAATCAAAGAGCGATGGCTCTTTGGCTTTCCTCTTGCTGCGCTAATGTGAAGGACATCTACCCTGTTGTCCGCCACGAACTTTCGCAGCGTTTTGAGCGTCTCTTGGATGACTGTCCTCTGCCTTCCCCCCTTGCCTGAGCTGGCCAGCTTGGCAAGCAGGTCAGCTATGGCATTTTGCTCTCTAGGGACATGCACCAACTTGAACGCAGCGAAGGCTCCCTTCAACACTTCGACGTACCTCAAGTACGCAGCCATCTGTGGATCCTTTGCCTGGTACTCCCCTGTTACTTGTCCTGTGACCAATTGTGAGTCACTCTTTGCCAGGAGGCTTTGCGCGCCCATCTCCTTGGCCAAGAGCATTCCAGCGATCAGCGCCTCGTACTCAGCTTGGTTATTTCTTGCTTTGAATGTGAAGCGTAAGGCTTGCTCGATCAACACTCCGTTGGGCCCCTCCAAGATTATTCCAGCGCCACTCCCCTGCTGATTGGAGGACCCATCCACTGAGAGCATCCACTGTGACCTTAACTCCACCACTTGAAGGTCTCCTCCTGGTGAGAGTTCTGCTACGAAATCTGCATAGACTTTCCCTTTGATGGACCCCCTGGGTTCATACTGGATGTCAAACTCTGACAGCTCCACTGCCCAGGGAACCATCCTCCCAGCTACATCTGGCTTCTAAAGTATTTTCTGGATGGGGAGATTCGTCATCACCACCACTGTGAAACTGCGAAAATAATGTCGGAGTCTCCTGGCTGAGAACACTACTGCTAATGTCGCCTTCTCCAGCGACTAGTACCTTGATTCTGGGCCTTGCAAGGCCTTGCTTACGAAGTAGATGGGTCTCTGCACATGGTCTTGCTCCTGGACCAGCACTGAGCTGATGGCCCACTTTGTTACTGCAAAGTACAATCGAAGGGGGACGCCTTGTCGTGGCTTGCAAAGCACAGGTGGCGTCGCCAAGTATCCCTTCAATTTGAGGAATGCTGCTTCACATTTATTTGTCCATGCAAAACGGCTATTCCTCTTGAGGCACTGGAAGTAGGGGTGGCCCTTCTCCCCTCCAGCAGACACGAACCTTGACAGGGTCGCCATCCTCCCAGTCAATTGCTGAACTTCTTTAACTGAGGTTGGGCTCCTCATGGCGATGATAGCTGCACACTTGTCAGGGTTCGTCTCTATCCCCCTTTCAGTGAGCATAAATCCCAAGAACTTTCCCGCCTCCACGCCAAAAACGCATTTCTCCGAGTTCAACTTGAGGCGGTATCTGGCTATCGTGGCGAACAGCTCTTCCAGATCCGCTGCGTGCTGCCCTCTCTCATGCGAAGTCACCACCATGTGATCTACGTAGGCCTGTACGTTCCTCCCAAGCATTGGTGCTAGGACCTTATCCATTAGCCTCTGATAGGTGACGCCTGCGTTCTTCAGCCCAAACGGCATCACCTTATAATAGTAACTGCATGTCTCCATCATGAACACCGTTTTACACTCATCTCTTGGGTGCATCTTGATCTGATTGTAACCCGAGAATGCGTCCAAGAAACTCAGCATTTTGCAGCCCGAGGCGCTGTCCACCAATGCGTCGATGTTGGGCAGTGGGTACGAATCTTTGGGGCACACCTTGTTCAAATCCGTGAAGACGACGCACCCTCCACTTCCCATTCGCCTTCGTCACTAGAACTACGTTGGCCAGCCACTCAGGGTATTGTATCTCCCTGATGTGCCCGGCGCTTAGCAACTTCTGCGTCTCTTCCTTCACGACGAGGCATCGTTCTCCGTTGAACTTCCTCCTTCTCTGTCGCACATGGCGAACCTTGGCGTCCATGGTAAGGTGGTGGCACAAAAAATCTGGGTCGATGCCTGGCATGTCCGCCGCAGTCCACGCGAATGCATCTAAGTGGTGTGAGATCACTGCTGCCACTTCATCTTGTTCTTCCTGGCTCAACAAACGTCCCAATTTGAACACCTTACCCCCTATCTTCCTTTCAACCACATTGTCTACTGGTTTGGGTCACTTGCCACGCACACTCTCTGCACGAGACTCATTTCTGTGATCCTCTTCTATTGGCGTCGCCCTATCGGATGCATCGGGCGTCGCCTTCCCCGACGCTTCTTCCATGGGCGAGGCGTCACCGTATCTTTCTTCCATTGGCGAGGCATCACCGTATCTTTCTTCTGCGCGCGCATCTTCTATAGGCGTCGCCCCTGCGGGTGTGGCCTCGACAGGCGTGGACTCCGCGGGCGTCGCCTCTTCCAAGGGTTCTAACTCCATTCGCGAACCTGAAATTGGTGGTCGTTCGATCACCATGACCACGCCTCTCTTTGTCTTCAGACTATTTTCATAGCATTTTCGGGCCTCTTCTTGATCTGACTTGATTACAATCACTTTGCCACTAAGATCTGGTAACTTCATCTTCATGTGACGCGTGGAGGACACTGCCCTTAGCATCTTCATGTGGTCTGTCCAACAAGATGTTGTAGGCTGAATTGGCGTTTACTACTAAGTACCGAATACTCTCGGTACGTGACGCCGCTCCATCGATAAACGTTGTCCTTAGCTCTAGATAGCTACGTACCTCGATTGGGTTGTCCGCGAACCCATACATACAAGTTAGGGGACAACTGTAGCTTGTTGAAGGTCGACCAAAACATGACATCTGCGAAATTGCCCTGGTCGACGAGCACCCTATGCACCTTTCTTCCGGCGGTGATGACCGAAATGACCACTGGGTCATTGTTATGTGGGACAACGTCACGTAGGTCAGCTCTAGTGAACACGAGGTCTGACTCCCACAAGTCATCCGAAAATTCTTCAGCAACTGAATTCACTGACCTCACATATCTCTTACGCTGAGAAGCAGTGGGTCCTCCTCCGGAAAAGCCACCAGAAATGGTGTGCACCTCTCCATGGATTAGCATTTCATGCGCCTGACCCTCCTCTGGTACCGCTAGGGTTGTGGTCACAGCAGACCTAGCAAGATAATCCTTTAGGAAACCATTCTTCACAAGCTCATCCAACTGATAGCCCAACGCTAAGCAGTTGTTGATATAGTGCCCGAACGCCTCGTGAAACTCGCACCACGACTCTTTGTGGGGTCCCAACACCTTGTCAGACTTCACCGGTGGCCTCAACCTATCAGCTATGTTGGGCACAACGATGAGGTCTTTAAGTTCCACCACAAAATTGTGCCTCAAGGGTCTATTTTCTTCCCTTTTTCCCTCTGCTCGACCCCTGGGTTGGGTCCTCCTTGCCTCGTAGGGGCACTTCCTGTCTTGGTTCTTCCTCCCTGTCGCGGCCTCGTGGACCCTGGCGGGTTGTGCGTGCGTCTGTGCTCTTGGGCGCGTGGGCGCAACACTTCTGCGTTTCTCATACACTTCACCCTCAGAGGCGATGTGTTCCACCGTGCGACGCCTTATCTCAGCAAAAGTCTTGGGGCGGTTGCGGATGATTGACTCGTAGAAAGGCCCAGGGCACACCCCTTTTCTAAATGCGTACACGATCATGGGCTCTTCTGTGGTGCCAACCTTCACCACTTGCGCCCCAAAGCGGTTTATGTATTCCTTCAAGGTCTCGCCTTGATATTGCTTCACGTCGAACAGGTCGTATGAAACCAGGGGTGGAGCCTTGTTGGCTAGATACTGCTCTCTGAATAACTGCGAGAGCTGTGCGAAAGACGTGATATGACCCTCTGGGAGGCTGATGAACCCGTCATGGCCATCCCAGTCAAGGTGCTCATGAAGAGCTTGCACCTTACGGCGTCGGAGCCGCCTACCAGCATCATCTGCGTGTGGAACGCAGTGAGATGCACTTCGGGGTCCTCCATCCCTGTGAAGGTTACCTTGGGCCCCGTGAACGTGTTGGGGATCTCCGCCTCCAGAATCGGCTGCGAGAACGGCGTGGAGAACTCCCTCGGTGGTGTGAAAGGCTCAGACTCATCTATCTCGCGCTAAGCGCGGTGCTGCTCCTCTTTTGTGCGGTGGAGCTATTCATTTCTCGCCTAAGATGCTGCGAGATTCGCTTGCATGCGTTCTTGCTCCACTTTCGACGCTGCCATTGCTTCTTGTAATCCTTGCATCATACCCATGAGTTGTTGCATGGTCATCTCTTCACTCTCAGCGCGCGTCGAACCTTGTCTCGTGGACCTCATCATCTGGAACTTCTCCTAGCTGTCGTGCAACTCCAAAGGGCAAAGGAACTCGAACTCAAACGAACGCGATCGCACGGCGACTCAACCAAAAGTAATTGGTGAAAACTGCACCAATTTCTCAATGACAATGGCTCTTGGTAAAATCTCGAGGGAATTGGGTTGGAAACTGCAACTGGAACTGAACTCTTGAGGTAGGACTGATGTTTTAAATCGACCCCACGGTGGACGCCAAATGTTCCCGCCGGTTGACTAGGATCGTCTTTGCGCGTGGCTTGTCCTCGCGAGCTAGGGCACCTTCATTCTGCTCCGTCTGTGAGTACCTGAAAAGAAGTGGACAAAGGGGTGCCCTCGCGGCCGTTTGCACTCCGACGATCAAGTCAGCTAGCGAGAAACATCAAAGGTGACGCACCTCCGTATCGGAACACCGTGAACAGATGCTTTGAAGGTGGTCAAAAATGCTGGATAACTAATGCTTTCTTCCTTAATTGTCTGTGCGTACAGTGGGTGCGCGAGCAAAACAACTAGGGTTTGTGTGTGTAAAACTGAGTTTGATCTTTGTTTCAAACGTCTCAAGCCCCTTTTCAATGTCTCCAGCCTTCAAAGCGTCTTAAAGCGTATAAAAACGTTCAACGCGTTTAAAACGTTCAAAGCATTTAAAGCGTTTAAAGTGCTTTAAAACGTTCGAAACGTAAACTAAATTAAAGCGTACCTTAGCAAACTTTCAGGAAAACATTGATGTTTCAGTGCTTACTGCCACGTGTTCCTCTGACTTGATCGCTACTCTACGTGGAGGGCCTCACAGTGTCGTAACCCAACTTAGGGACATTCCATCGTGTAAGTCCTCCTTCTTCGAAGTGCATCTGGCGCAAGGGGTGACTTTTTGGGTGCCAACTCATGCGCCCCAACCTCTAGTCACTTGCACTGGGAGTGTATCTGCCTTTCTCTCGTACCATGCACATGGTTCGCCCCTGGGCGTGGCCCTCTCATGGGTCGTATCTGTCCCAGGGGCCCCCAGAGGTGGCGTGGGTACTTCACAAGTCCGGTTACTCCTCACTGGTACTAGAACTATGGCCTTGAAGCCACCTTTCTCTTCTCTTAATTACTGTTCTGAGGTACTGAGGCCTCTCGTGGCGTCGCCCCCTCCACGGTCTTTCCTACCCATGGGTATCGGGGGTGACACCGTAGATGCGTTAACTTGACGACGCCCTAACCTGGCGACGCCTCATCTTGGCGACGCCTACACCTGACGACGCCTCATCCTGGCGACGCCTACACCTGGCGACGCCTAAGCCTGGCGACGCCTCATCTTGACGACGCCTTAATCGATCAACCTGTTGACTTTCTTCCTTTAGGCCCCCTTGAGGGGTCCTAACATACGTTGACTTTGACTTTGACTTTGGTCAACGTCCGAGGACGGGATAGTACAGATTGTATTAGGTGAAAATATATATGTTGTAAAATTTATTATTATTAAAATATTTCAATTTAAGGTTATATAAAATTATTTATATAAGAAACTATAAGACATCTCTATGCATCTTTATTGCAAAAAAAATAAATTAAAATATATACCTACATAAATTACAATTATTTAATTATTTATTAATATATTAATAATATTTTATAAATATAATATTTCCCATTTTATAGATAAAATCTTTCTCGTGCAAAGAGAGGGGTTAATCACCTAGTAATGTATATATTTATTGTCGATGATCTTTGATTTAGTGAAGGTCGTCCTCGTTTAACGTGACATCTTTGCGAGTGTGGAGCGGCAATCGGAGAAACCAATCGGATAAACGGAACATTGCTGAAAAGGGAACAGTTCAACTGCACTAACTAACACTAATTTAATCTTTAATAACACTAATTAAATTAAAGATTAAATATGTTTATGATGTTAATAATATAATATAAAATTGATTGTTTTAGGTTCAAATTTTATTGAATTTAAGTATAAATAATATGAAAATAATTAAAATAAATTTTGTTATTACAATTATTTTTACATATAAGAATCTTTTCTAATTATTTTCATACGATCATAAATATTTATATAATCTAATATGAAAACTAATTTAATCATATAGTATATTATAAAATATATTTAACTCTTAAATTAATTATTAAATAATTAGAAAAATTAAAAAAAAGTGTTAATAAATAAATTAAAATGAAGAAAAAAAAAGGAAGTGAATGTACGTTGAGAAAAGAGATAAGAGGAACGTTGGGTTAAAGAAATTAAAGAAATTGAATGTCTCTTTGTTGACTACGAGTTTGATGTTTTTTAAGAGTAGATTTTGTTTTGATGTTTTTATCAAGGAGTTTGAAAATGTTGTAATTTATTTATTTTTATTTTTTTTCTGATAAAAAAAGTATAACACTAAAATTCTAGTACCTAAGATCATTTGTAATATATTCAAAAGATTCATATAAAGAAATAATAAATTAAAATACATAATAGTGGAGATGAAATCAAACTCATTAGAAAAATCGAAAGTTAGATAAAAATACATTATCTTACCAATACTTTATATAAGATGCTTGAATTTTGAATTTAATTAAAAGTTAAGGTTTTTGTTTTAATTATTGAAACATTTTCTTTGTAGTAATGGAATAAATACAACATGTATAATTTTTCATTGATATTTTAAAGAGATCTAGGATTAAGAAGACAATGGCCTAAGGAGCAAAAATATATGATCACTATTAAACAGTTTTTTTTTTTAATTTGTAAAATTCATTAAGCTACTACAGGAAATGATTAAACAAAGCGTCACATCTTTCCTACTTAAATAAATGACTACTTTGTTTGGATAGAGTACATGGTGAAAGGAATGAAAAAAAAAAGTTGGATTGAGAGAAAAAGAATGTAAATAAATAAAAGTAAGATAAATTTAGTTTTATTATTTCAATATTATATTTAAATTATTATTATGATAGAAAGAAAAAAATAAATACTATTAAAAAGTTACAATAATTAAATACTTTTTTTTTTTCAAATAGGAAGGGTATTGTGATCTCGGGAAGGATGGTGTAAGGATTTGAGAGGGATGTGGGAAGAAAGTGCTTGTGTTTGGATTGAAATTGAGAAAAAAATATTTAGATTTATGAGTGATGTAATGGTTGTGAGAGATTTTTTTTTAATTTTTTTAAAAGGTGTAAAATGAAGTTTATAAATTTATCTTTGTAGTTAAAAATGTTTAAAAAAATAAAATATGAAGTATTTTTATATAAACATTTTAGTTAATTAAAATATTGTAAATTATTTTTGGTATCATTAAATATTTTTAGAAAAAAATATAAGTTATCTAATATAATTAGAAAATGTTGTGAATTGAATGTAAATAATATTATTAATTGTATAATAAATTAAAATATTAATAATTAATTCAATACTTAAAATATTTGTAAGGATTAATTAGGAATTAAAATGCAGTAGATGGAAACCATGAAAGGAAATGCAATGCTAAAGAACATAATTCTAAAATCACAAGAATGTATTGAAAACAGAACAACAAGCATACTCAAATTGAATCAAATAGCAAAAATTAAGAAAAAAGAAATTGAAAATAAAGTAAACTAGAAACTGAAATGAATTAGACTGAAAAACTTGTATTAACTACAGAAATCAAAATCAGAAAAAAAAATTTGAAAGTTGAAATTGAAAACACAAAATAGAAAATAGAAAATAGAAAGTAAACTAGCTAACAAAACTATTTTAACTACTAGAACAGAAACATAATTTTGAAATTAAATTGGAATCATGAAAAGAAAAATTGAATTAAATAATATATACTGCAGGTGTTATCTATGTATAACAGTTGAGAAGGCGGAAATGAAGCCATTGAAAGAGAAGGAAGGTTTAAAAACAACAATAGAAGGTAAAGATTGAAAAATAGAGGACAAAAGTGATTAAATGAACATAACATTTATAGAGTGACCAGATTTAACATTTAAATTCTCAACATGAAAATAAATATACACAGGCAAACAATACCTTCAAAACTACCAAGAACATGCAATAACAATTATCAAAATAATTTTTAAAATACTAGAAGAATTAACCAACATAATAGTAACCTAAGATATTATGTAACTTTTTTCTATAAATAAAGTAAATTATCAAGCTCTAGAAAAGGCTTAGAAAAAAAAAATACATACACAAAAGCTTTTATATACCATTTACACCAACCATTAATCAATTGCTCCTAGATTGTAAGGAAAGCTTTATCTTCTTACTTATTTTATTCTTGATTCTAGAAAAAGCCCTATGTTCTTGCTTTTTCATTTTCATCATTTTGTCTATTGTTTTTATAACTTTCCTTCTATCTATATAACTCTTTATTTTCTTCTCCATATGACCCTTTTTATCTACTTATAAGTATGAATATGTTTATATCATTTGTTCTCGTGATAATTTCATTTCATGATTCTTATAAAGAAATTGAGTTATTTGAATACATATTCTAACTTCAATTTAGTTTATACTTATGTTATAATTTATCCACTTCCTTAATTTTTTATGTATTTTTTCCAATAAAAATAGTAATCTCTTGCTAATTAAAATAAAAAACTTTTAAAATATTTTGACTTGGGATAATTCATATTTAAAAAAGTTATTTGTTAATAAAATCTTTTTGAATCAGCCATCTTTGAATTCGTATTGTGTTATTCAAACTAGTTATCAAAATTCTCCAATAGTCATGATATTTGTATTTTTTTAAGAAACAAAATGCAAAATTCAATTTCATCTGTGTCTGGTTCAGCATTCTGTACCCACATTTGCACTAAAATTTCATGTCTAATATCCGGAAAAAAATACGAGCCACATATTCTGGCTTCAACCAAACACAGAAAAACGCACATCAGCAGCTTTCCAGGGCAAGATTAGTAGCAGTTGTACCTTCTACTTTCTCTACTCAGGATACAAAAAGATTTCCCTTCAAGAAAATAAATCTTGAACATCTACAATATCAGCAAGAACACCAGCAGCAGTGGTGTCATTTCCGGCTCCGGCACCTTGAATAACCAGTGGTTGTTTACTATAGCATCGAGTGTATATTTCCAACTGCATTTGTATCAAACACAAAATAAAATAGAATACACATGATGTACATTAATAATAAAAAGAAGAAGCAAGAACACCCTATTTCTAGAAGTGTTACAAGAAGAATGTCAAAACAATTGTCTCTTGTTAATAGCAGGTCAGCTAGAAATAAGACCAATTTACCGTATATATGTAGAGAAAAACTTCACCTACTGATTCGCAAAGGTTGAGTTAAACTTAAATATCAATATCTTAATATGGTATCAGATTCATTTAGGGTCTATCATAGTCAAGTTCTTTGAAATTATTATGCCATCATTTCGAACTCCTGATAGGCCACTCACATATCTAATAACACATTTAGATATTCATTCTTCAATGAGAGAGGAAGTGTTGGAGATCCCACCTCGACTAAATAATATCAATCTACAGTATATAAGTGGGGACAAATCACACCTTACTCAATGAGATTGAATTAGACTTAAATTCCACTACCCAATATGGTATCATAAACATTCAAAGTCTATCATAGCTTGTTGAGTTTATTGTGTCACCCATTATAGAGTCCTCAATTCCCACACTCGATGTCATCGACGTGAGGGAGTGTGTTGGAGATCCCACATCATATATATGTAAAGGTAAACCTCATCCTACTGAGTTAATGTTGTAAAGATGAATTAGACTTAAACTCATTTCTTACAAATGTTCATTTCTTTATTATTTTGTATTTCTTGGACAATTACTTTGTAGGATTTCTTTTATGTTTAAATGGGTCTCTTGTAAGTTCTTTTGCATGTGGGCTAATTCTTCCTACACCCGAAGAAATTTTAAAATGCCACAATTGCCCTTTCGCATTTTATTTGGGATGGCGAAGCAGCAACAATGAGGTGTTCTATGTCTTGGTGGAGGCTACATTCAACTGCGGTGGAGGTGTGGTGTTTGAAGTAAGAAGTGATGGTTAAATAGGGGTTTGGGAGTGAAATGGTAGAAGATAAGTTTCCAAATAATGGGGTCTGGAAAGGAAGTTCGAATGCAGATATCCAGTAGGTTGTTTATTATAATTATTGTGGTTTGCGAAGATTGAAATCCGGAACTAACAAAAGTATTTTAGAAAAGTAGTTGTTTGTCTTGGAACTAACAAATGATCTTGATATCCAATTACTTTTCTGGAACATATTATATTTATTCCGCATTTGTTTATCCAAAATACATTTATCAGTTTCGAATCTCAATCTTTGCAAGTCACTACCAAATATCTGCATTCAATTCTTTTCAGACCCAGATATCCGATATCCAGAAACCTATCTTCTACCATTTCACCCCAAATGCCTATTTAACCACCCCTTCTTACCTGAAACACCACACTCAAGCTTTTAAACACCAACAGGACCTCCATCACAGTTGAACATTGCCTCCACCACACTACAAACCACCAACACAAAACACCTCACCGTTGCAGCCTCCAAACTCCATAATGCCAAGTCATCTAGAGTTTGAGGCTGAATTTGAGAGAGTTAATTTCCATCTCCTAGGATCTCATATTTATAATAACTTTGGATACATAAGAGAATATAACATAAAAGAAGCTTACCACATTATCATTTCCCCTTAGTCTTCCCAAGGGAGAATTTTTTTCTAGCTCCTTAATACCAACTTCACACCTACTCAGATGAAAAGGTTAATATTAATAGTAGAAAAGGAAACATACAATGTGAATAATTGCAAACAATGAACACTATAAAAGCCTATACAAAGAATGAATTGAAAAAAGAAGAAAAAATGTGCAAAGAAGTGAAGGCAATGCTTGATTGAAGACACAATATGAAGGGAGGATAAAAAAAGATGCCTTGAACCCTCGATCACACAAACATAGCGCAGAACATTTCCATTTGAGGCGGCCTTCTCAACTCTAGCTTGAATATCTTTATCTAGCAATGAGAGTCCTCGGTCCAAGAAGTCATCAACAGTCATTACATCAGGTCCCATTTCTTTGGGATACAAGCTCTCAATCTGTTAAATGTATATAGAATTACAAATATAACAAACTTATGATACAGGTAGAAAAACTGGCACAAAAACATAAATGCAAGGGATGGGAAAGTTGAATATAATAATGCACATCCAAACCTGAATGCTATCCAGATTAATTTGATGGCCAAGTATTCGAGTAAGAATTAAAGCCTGTCTTAATATTGGCCCAAACAAAGGAAGTTAGTATTAGCACATTATGTCATTAATAATTCAAAATAAGAAACAACCAACAGTGTTGTAACATGACTTCAAAATTAACATTCATTTCTCCTGCACCAGCAGTACAAAAAGTGTATACACTTTTTTTCAGTACCACAATATTTTGGATAACCAAAATCACCAAATGGAGACATGAGTTTTACAAATCTAGGCTAATGAAAACTCATTTCTTTCTACAATAATTAACTGATATGCCTACTGTCAGCATTGTTAAAAGGTGGTCATGGCAGAAGGCAGTGGCAAAAATCCCTTTGGCCACCAATCAAGGTGGTCCAAGATGAGCTTTTGATGGAGGGCCATGTTGGCTGCAACATGTCACATTTACAGCTTCACAAGCAGACCATGGCAAAGGACAAAGTTGTCTAAAGAAGCTAAGGTAAGGGGAGAAACAAAAATTGTTCTTATGCCTCCAATTGGAATCATGTGTTCTTACTCTCAAAGCCATGACTCCTCTTTGTTCATGTATTTTGCCTTGTTCATGAGAAAAAAAATAGCTATGGACTATATGAAGCAATGAAGAAAGCAAAAGAAGCAATTATGAAATTTTCCAATACCAATGAAAGATAAGTATAAAGATGCGTTTGCACTCACTGATAATAGATGAAGTTTTTCAGCTTCATCAACCACTTCATGTGGTTGTTCACCTATTAAACCCTTAATGTCAACTTGAAGTTAAATTAGGATTTGGAGGTTACTAATGGATTGTGTTGCAGATTCCACATAAATTAGAGATATAGTCAAATTATAATATATAAGAGGGTGTAAACCTCACTTTACAAGTCGGTTTTAAAGCAGTGTTTGACTTAAAATCCACTTTCTAAGACGATTCGGATTCTGTCCAAACAAGCTTTGTCGTGCCTACTATGTCACACTATTAGACTGTCGATAAATATCTACTTCTTGAGATATCCAATCCTCAATGTAAGAGGGTGGGTTGGAGATCTCACATCCACTAAAGATATGGCCAAATTATAGTGTATATAAGTGAATGCAGATATCACTTGTTGGTTTTATGAGATTGAATTAGAGTTGAAGTCCATTTTTTAAAAGGTTGGTGTCTATAGAGATGTGCAACAAAAGATTCTAACTTCCCAATTTATAACAATGGTGTGGTCTCTTTGGTTCTGAGTTTGCAAGACCATCAAGGAAATTACAACTCACGGTGAGAAACTAAGAAAATAACTCATAAGCTCTAAGTATTCTAAGTGTTTTTTAATATGTAATGTTTACACAGCAGCAAAACCAAAGCTCTCAAAATGAGCTTTGGTATCAATCTAAAACTAAATAAGGAAATAAAGAATTATTTTATTAATAATAATATTCTTGTCACCTCTATTTGCAACAATCAAACTCTTCCAAATAAGGAATTAAAAAAAGGTGCAGAAAAATTCTAAAAATGTTTTCTCCAAAGTACTATGGAGATATTGAGAATATTTTTATCCTAATAATTCCCTATTTGCACAATAACATTGTTACGAGGAAGTAGGTTTAGCATAACTCAATTTTACAAAACTAGCTTCTAAAGTGGGGTTTTCACCTACTTATGTACTATATAAATTGATCGTATCTCTAGTCGGTGTGAGATCTCTAACATACCCTCTCATACCAAGGCATGTACATCTCATGCCTTCCACCATAACTGCCAATGCCATCTGCTATATTTGTAGGGGGTATTTTTGGCCTGATGCAATAAATCAGCAATCTGTTATTGATAACACTGTTACTGCCTATTATCAAAGAATGGACATCATTCCTTGGTGGCCAATACATGTAGGCTGCAGTATTGTACAGTGTCCTTATGAGACCAGAACCATTTTATGTTGATTGTGAGACATTATTAGCTTTTACATAGATCAGAAACAGCTACAGATAATCTTCAAGGTAAAGCAAACTACAATGTACCTTTCTAGCAACATCCATTCCACCAAGGTCGTCACGTGGATCTACAACAAGACAGCATGTATAGATAAATAATCTAAACACCTGAAAGCTAAATTATCATTAACTAACTATTTAGCAATTACCAAACGGAGCTCAAGAGGGAACAAGCAAAAACATGAAGATTAATCATGACAATAATCTAAGAATATACTTCATAATGTTAATAACTTTTTTCACCAAAAAAGAAGTTAACAGCTCATTAAAATGCTAAAATCATTGGAATTATAAGATTCAGGTGGTAAAGAATAAATGTGAGAATAATATTTACATTGATATGGTTTGTTGATAATGTGATACAAAACACTGACCCAAGTCCTATGAAAACTAATAATTTGGTCAAACAATAGAGTGGTATACTAGTACAAGCCATAGCGAGTAATAATACTGACAATATCCCCATATTCATAAGGTTCACGTGTAGAAATTAGAATTACATAGATTAACCAGTTTCACATATCAATGACACAATTCAAATGTAGCAGCACAAACCTGGTTCAGTATACCCCAAACTTTTAGCATCTTTAACAACTTGGCTCAGTGGCTTTCCATCTTCAACCTCACTCATTACATACGCCAATGTCCCTAATAAGAGAGAAAGTAGCATAAAATAAAGTATTAAAAAAATTAATTTTGAATTAAGAATGCATGTTGGAAAACAAAAATAATATGTAATTATAGGACCGTGAAAGATATATACCACTCAAACTTCCAATAATTTGATGAACGGGATCACCAGAACAGATTATGCGATTCAGGGATGCTATTACTGGAAGACCAGCTCCTACCTTCAAAAATATAATTACCAGTTCAGTAGTAGTTCATCAATATAATTCAAATGTATTTTCGTCATATAAGAATATGAGGCACCCTCCAAATCTATGTTGTGCCACATAGGAAAATGGAAGACGAGCAGGATATTGCACACAAGTGTGCAATGAGAGCACAAGGGGAATGGGTTTGAGTGGCAAAAACCCGCTCATGTGGCAGGTAGTGGAATAACAGGTTAAAACAGAGAGAGGAATGGAGAAATCAGACTGAAGATCTTTCTAGTGAGGCTAATGTTATAATTTCATCCTGTTTCTGTTAGTTTTTCATTTCTGGGTGCAATGGCTTCTTGAGTATCGGTTTCTCACTTAAATGAGTAAATATAAGAATTTCTTTAAGGATTCTAGTATGTGTATTGAAAGAGTAAGTATCCAGAAGTAACATTTGATTGTGGTTATTATTTTCTTTTCATATTTTATTTTCATCATCATACTTTCACAAGTCAGCCACACACCCCAATTTATGATATTTTCCTTCTTAATATAATGGAGAAGATGAATCGTCAATCTACTGCAAATAACACACCATGTGGCTTTTTCCCTGGATTTAATTTTCCTTTTTTATCAAGGTAAATTTTGTTAAAAAAATTAAGCAAGCATCAGCTTGAACATTATTGATCCATACAAGTCATTCAGAACTTCTAAAGGCTTTGATTTTATTACTATGAGCTAAGTGTTCGAAACAACAAAGAATAATCAAGCAAAGAAATTAAAGCAGTAATGCTGCATTTTATATTACATAGTGGAAAATACACATTTCAAATAAATATTTTCAATACTGTCACAATGCTGCTACGTGTTGGTGAAGAGATATGATATTGTAGTTAAGGAAAGAGATAAGTATCACTTACTGTTGACTCATGTCGGATACGACGTGGATACATGAAAAGGTTTTTAAAATCCTCCTGTTACATAAAAGATGTAATTGTTTAGACGAGACATGCACAACACAACTACCATAGAAAGGTGCTAGTGAGAGGGAAGAAACCGAAATCTTATGAAACCTTATTATAACTACCAGGAAAACAATATACAAGTGAGGGAATAAACCAAAATTTTATGAAACCTTGTTGTGAAAAAGTACAAATTGCCCCGTCCAATTAGGATCATGCACTCTTTGTTTTAGAAACTTTGGACATCAACAAAGAATTGCTAAAATTACTATGTGTGAGCTTTGCCCTTCCATTTTATTATCAATCACACTAGTCAAAACTATCACCCTCGTACTATTTAAACATTTCTACTATCAAGTTGATGCTGAAAATGTAAATGCAGCCACGAATGATGATAATTGGGACGTTTCAGGAGTTATGGAGCAAGCTAATAATGGAGTTTCTAAAACCATGTAACCTTCCATTGTATTTATCAAAAGTCATATTTTACCCCATATTTGTTACAAAATTACCATTTGAACCCTAAAGTTTTCAAAATTCCAAATCTTTTCAAATTTACACTTTTAACCTTTAAACCAATAATAACCCACAAAATACCAGAGACGAAGACTTAATAAAGAAATTGAGACGGAGGAAATGAGATGCCAAATTCAACATGTTCAAGAATTTGTTGATTGGCTTCTGACTGTCAAAGAGGGTTAGAATTTAAAGAATCCATGAGGACATAAAAGTCAAGATTGTTACAGTTAAGCTAAAGAAGCATGTTTCCATAAGATAGAGAACCTAAAGAAGAAGCAAGAGCGTGAAGGCAAGACTAAGATGAAAGCATGGGAGAAGATTTAATATGCATACTGGACATTTTCTTTCTTTTACTATGTCTAGATCAGTACCAAGGGTTATACATAGCGAAGCAAAACAAAATCACAATAAATATAGTCTTTCTTGACTTCAAAAATAAATATATATCCCCTACCCTCACATCTCAACAATTGTTATAAAACAATTAAGATGACCTTACCATTGAAGATGTAAGAGGCTTCTTATTTGCCAAAACAACACAACAACCCATATCAATTGCTTGCTTTAGCACCGCGACAGTGTCAAAGCTAGCAGAGCAATCCACAAGCACCAAACCTATAACCAAAAACAATTGACGAGTTCAGTGATTTAATGCATGAAGCTCTAAAGGTTCACTCTCATTTCAAATTTATTTTAAAATCAACAGCAATTAGCAAGAAATACAGTCCATAATAAAAATACAAGGCTTAAATATGTTTAGGGTTGTGGTGTTGCAGGATATAACGGGCAGAAGAGGTTTCATGGGTACTGCCATAACCAGTTCATGGTAGTGAATGATTGCTTACATAGGTATAAGTTAATGGGTAAGTGAATGTTCTTCTTTGATGTGGATCCGTCATCTATAGGCCACCAAAGAGCACTATTAAGTTTGTTCCTGATTCACTCTCTGCTCAGTTCACCATTGAACAGATGCCAATAAGTAGCAACCTATCTTATCGCAGATTACAGCAAAACATATAGGTACATTCTCCTCAAACTTCTTGCTTTTTACAAATATTGTTTCTCATCTTCATCTAACGGGCTTTTGCCAACTTAATCAGCATTTTCAAAATGTGATGTGATGCCATTGATTTTTCTTTTCTTTTTTGTTTGTATAGGTTCTTGATAATGTTGCGGATCTTGAGTGGTTGTGTGGTGTTTCTTCCCCTAACATGGAAGGTGGGGATTGATTTGGTTTGAAGCAACCCATTCCTGCATGGATACTTGAAGTGGCGTGGTGATTTCTCTGAATTTTCTGGGTGACTTATTATTCCTTATTTATTAGCTAATTAGTTTTAATTATTAAAAATAGCAAGATGTCGTTGGAAAGAACAAGGGCAGAGAAAGAAAAACACTAGAAGATAGAGAAATGAAAAATCCAGATTGAATACTCACTACCGTTGTCTATGTTCAAGGACTACAATAATCATTTCAAAAAAGTTGAAGATTAAAAAATGAAAATTTGTAATGCAAAAACAAACAAGAAAGTGCCTCAGCTATACCTGTTTTTCTACCAAGTTGAGATGCAATCTCTAGAATCTTTCCTTGTGGCTCCGGATGCACAATCGCCCGGCATTCCCCTTTGAATAAACATACAAGTAAATATTAAAAAAACACAAATTTTCATATCACCATCAAGACAAATTAGGCATAGATATCAACCAAAATCACAAAGTTTTGATAGAGATTCGCCAGCACTCTTGACCCGGCAAAGTTGTAACAGAAAACTATCGTCCAACCCCTTATGCAGCAAATCATCCGACACCACCAAAGATTTAGTATCACCAACTCCTACAACTCTCAAGCACAGTCCCTGCCACCAAAACACTCAAACAAAATAAATAAATAAATTGAAATATCAATCAACTAAACAATAAACGCTCATTTTTATATCCCATTTTCAATCAATGTCAACAAAAATTTACGGATTGCAATCGTTGGATTCATTTGACAAAGAAGCCAAAAGCCCACACAAAAAAAAAACCCAGAAAGAAAAAAGGTTCATAAGACAAATGGGATATCAGAAACCCAAATAAGTTTTCATTTTCAGTTTAAAGCCATGACATAAAAATAGGAAAAAGAAACAAAATCTGAAAACATGAGAATCCATCTAAAGGGACATTACCTGTGTGGAGTGCAGAGAACGGCACGAGACAATGTGTTGGAGAAGTTGACGACCAACTCCTCCACAACCCAGTAGAATCAGAGGAATATTCTTCATTTTTTCCCCTTTCAATCTTTCAATCAAATATGACAAAATCAATTCATTGTTATCATTCTATTAAATACTTTGTATGAAATTTTAAACTTGACTAAAAGATAGCATCAATATTAAATACTTTGTATGATTTTATTAAAGTAACAAATCCTGAAACTTTATCCCGCACTGCTTGTACAGGTGGTAATGGACTAATCCATATTTTTTATAAAATCAATTTGGATTTTTATAAATCTAAATCAAATCTAAATCCATATCTATAATTATATAAAGAGATTTATAACTGTTTATTTATTTTTTTTATTTTACTCTTATAACAATCTTTATTATATTAAATTATTATGGATATTTCGTAACTTTATATAGAACAGTTTTCAAATTGATTTAAGAAACAGATTTTAAATTAAATTAATTTAAGAAGACGTTTTTAATTCCTCTTTACTTGGTTCCTATTAGATAGGAAGATCTCCACTAGTAATGTGATGTGAATGTAATAACAAGAATACATGATTCTTTGACATTCTTAGGAGCAACTTGAGCTGGTTTTGAAAAGGCACTTTACTTTAGAATTGGATCAATATTCTAATTCAAGAACTCACCAAGACTTAGCACCAACCAAGACTCATATGGAAGTCCATATATTGTCAAATGGAATCAAACAACAAAGATGAAGAACAAGGAAGATAAACCGAACAGAAATGTAAAGCTAAGCTACTGAACCAAACAGAACCAAGGAAACAAAGCTGGAACTACAAATTCAAACGGTACAAATGAAGGAAAAACACTAGAAATTAAGAACTACCGAATGAAAATTGAAGAAAAGGAAGAAGGAGCACTTATAGAATATAACTTGTTGGATTTGAGATTTGGAAGAACAATTCACGCCACTTGGAGCCTTGATCTAAGATAAGTGAAGGAGTGTCGCCACTTGAAGCTCACCATTGCTCACAAGATAAGGCAAAGGAAGAAGAAGACTCAAGACTCACAATTTCTCTCTAAATTTGAGTATAGTCTCTCTACTATAAAATCCAATCTGAATTTTACAAAGGCAAGCACCTTATTTATAGCCTAAGAGGTGCTGAAAAATAGGTGGGAAAATTCAAATGAAACTCATTTGAAATTCCCACCAAAAACAAGTCACATGGGAGGT
>Ga0123342_1004925_pt1 | contig 19935 bp, 13 predicted proteins | sample Turbeawhitnodule_FD_89960 | JGI IMG/M metagenome (GOLD analysis project Ga0123342, IMG submission 89960) | Root nodule microbial communities of legume samples collected from Mexico - Turtle bean Mexico white nodule | ecosystem: Host-associated > Plants > Roots > Nodule | place: Mexico: Nepantla... | reverse complement strand
TTCCTTTCTCTGGTTCATTCGTTATGTCTCTTGGAAATTGCTCATTCATTCCTGTAATTTGACTTAAATAGCATTCAGGGCTTCTCTTTTCATTATTGATTGAATACACACAAGTAACCACATAACTATCTTTAATGAATATGAACTCTTTGCATAGGAATAGAATGTAAACTAGAGGATGACTATTAATATATGGTCGTTAGCAGTTTTAGTGATCACTGATCACATTATATGGTTACTTAGCTTTAAAATGATAGAATGATTGGCTTTGTAAATGAATGTAAGACTTGTAAATATATGGTTACCTCATTCCTACAATAGTATCACTTGTCAGTTGCCTTGTAGGTCACTTGTACATTTTCTTGTTAATACCTGTTGTTTTCTGCCCTTTTTTGTTTGGCTAGGTGCGTTTCATGGGTGAGCACTCACATCTTTCAATGGTTTTGGATGAAGTGAGTACCACTTCCTTAAAGAACAGATGTATAAGAAAGGGATGCATTTCTTTGAAGTTTGATTTGCTATGTTTTTACTTTATTTATTTTTCCTAATTTTGTGTATTTAAAGTTTTGCCTATCTAATTATTTTCTTTTACTTGGTTGGGCGACTGAGCTTTAAAATAGATTATATCAGTGACTTTGGAGAATTATACGAGTCTCCAGTCTAACTCCAAATCTTCTGTGGAAAATACGTTGAATTCTGAGTCCCTGGACCCTCTAGTACAGGGATTTCGTAAAGTAGAAGATCCTTTAACAGATATCACTAAGAAGGATCCTTTGTTGCTGAAAGCTGTTACTGGAAAAGAGATGGACTTTGTGCTGTATGTCATACCTTACTTTTTTTCCCCACCCCTTATTATGAAGTCAACAGTCATGATTCCAAAGCCCTTATGTGTTACACATTTTACAGGGATACTGAGAAAGATCCTACATACTGGTCAAAGGTCTGCTTGTATAACATGGTCAAATTAGCAAGGGAAGCTACAACTTTACGACGTGTTCTTGAACCTCTTTTTCATTATTTTGATTCTGAAAATCAATGGTCTTCTGAAAAAGGAGTTGCTGCTCATGTTTTGATGTACTTACAATCTCTTTTAGCAGAATCAGGTAACCCTGAAAAACTTAGTGGTGTGATTTTTCTTAAAAAAAGATCTTTTCTCTTATTTCAGTATATTGATTATCTCTTTTTACACACTAGGAGATAATTCCTGTCTTCTGTTGTCCGTTTTGGTCAAGCACTTGGATCATAAAAATGTTGCTAAGCAGCCCATCCTTCAGATTAATATTATCAACACGGCAACAAAACTTGCACAAAATGTCAAGCAACAGGCTTCAGTTGCAATACTTGGTGCAATATCCGAACTAATTAAACATTTAAGGAAGTCTCTGCAAAATTCAGCTGAAGCTTCCAGTTTTGAAAATGATGTGTTTAAGTTGAATACTGAACTACAATTTGCCTTAGAAATGTGTATATTTCATCTTTCCAACAAGGTATGCATAGCATTTTGTTTGTCTTTCTAACTTTATGCTGCTTCCGTTATAACACTTTGAGAATGACAGGTTGGGGATGTAGGACCCATTCTTGATTTGATGGCTGTGGCGTTAGAGAATACATCAACCACAACTACCATAGCAAGAACGACAATTTCTGCTGTTTATCAAACTGCAAAGCTAATCACGTCCATCCCTAATGTATCATATTACAAGAAGGCAAGTATTCTTAGTTACTTTGAATGGAAATGGATTTTTCTATATACTTCATAGTAAATCTGTATAAACTTTTGGGTAACTTTTTGGTCCTTTCAGGCTTTCCCTGATGCTTTGTTTCATCAATTGCTCCTGGCCATGGCTCACTCTGATCATGAAACACGAGTTGGAGCACACCGCATCTTTTCTGTTGTGCTTATGCCATCACTGTTTTCTCCCCAGTTAGACCAAAAAACAAAGATGTCTGAGAAGGTACCAAGCGAAAGCTTCTCCATTCAGCATGAAAGTCTTTTAGGAGCAGAGTATATGAATGGGAAACACCTGGAAGGAAAGGCAGTAGTTGGTGTTCGTGAGAAGTATGCAATTCATCCATACCATGTTCACATCTTTTCTGGTGCTCTAACGGATGGAAAACATGTATGGGGAGAATTTTTGTTTACTTTTTTCATCATCATTAATTGATTTAGTGGACAAGTAGGAAATGCTTCTAGTAGTGCCTAATCTTCTTGGTTTATACTTTATACAAGCTTTATTAATTCCAATTATATTAGTTGTCCTAGGAAGTTAGAGTTAGTTTAGGTTATATTTATAATTTTTCTAAAATAGTGGAGATGACCATGGAGATTTCTTTTTTCTGTAATTGCTAATCAAATATTGTATTATTTAACTCATAAATTTTCAGGATCTAAGCTCTTTTCGGTTAAGCAGTCACCAAGTGAGTCTCTTGCTTTCTTCAATCTGGATTCAGGCAACATCTATGGAGGGTGGCCCTGCAAATTTTGAGGCAATGGCTCACACTTATAGCATTGCTTTGTTGTTCACTCGTTCAAAGGTGAGATTGGTAAAATACTGAAATGTAAAGATCATGGTTTTTTAGATTTAAAGTCACTAAATACAATAAACTAATGTTTTTGGTCATTTTCTTTTGGTAATTATTTATAATAGTTTACATTTTCAATAACCAGTTGACTGTTGCTGGGGTCACTTCTACTTTGATATCCCAATCTTATATTATTACAAAGCAGCAGCCTAGCTAATATTCTCATACTATTACCTCAGTACCTGGGTCAAGAACATCTATCAATGGGTATTTCAATTTGGTGCGAAATTATTAACTATATTTAGTGGTAGTGACCAGCATTTTGACTGTTTTAATCTTTCTGGAAATGAAAAAATGAAACACCATATTTTCTTAATTTTTTTATTAATCCAATAGTATATGAACCAAATAATTTAATTAACTCATTAATTTGTCTAATTTCTTGGTGATGATGATGTGAATTACTTTCAACAGACATCCAGTTACATGGCTTTAGTAAGATGTTTCCAACTGGCATTTTCCCTCATGAGCCTCTCTTTGGATCAAGAAGGTCAGTTGAACATATAAGTGACTTTTTTTTTATCTTATCTTGACGAGCTTCCTTCTTTGCACAATTATTACTACATCCAACTTGATCTGGAACCAATACAAATTGTCTAATGTTCGAAAGTCCGGATTAGCTGCCTCAACTATTGGGGTACAATTTAAATACCTGCCGTAGAACTTAATTTCGGTTGTTTTTAAGATAAAATCTAGTATAGTATCCAAGCCTATAGCTTATTTTCATACATCCCTTGCCTCAACTGCTTAAGGTGCAGTTTAGATACTTGTTGGAAAGTGGCCTTAATTGCAAGCTGATTTTGTGAGGTGAATTAGACCCTAAACCCAAATTCAAAGATAGTAACATATCTTTGCTTTCAAAATAGTTAGTATCCTATCCTATCTTAGATCCAGTGTTGGGCCCAAAGCCTCGAGCGTGAGGGCATTTTTTCGAGAACCATCTTAATTGCAACCATCCCCTTAGCTGATTTTGTAGGTTGATTTAGATTTTAGCCCCAAACTATAACACCTTGTTTAAAGTTTATGAGTAAACCCTCAAACCAATGCCATCTGATTTGCTGGAGCCTAGGAGCCTCATAAGCACTGCTTCATATTCCTTAGCAATTGCAAATTCTTGTACTCAGGGCTAATGATTCATTTTATAATTTATTTGAATCCTATTAGTGATTTTCTGTAGTGAGTCGTTTGACCAGTCCTAAAATTTGTATTCAAACATGGCCTAATTATCTCATAACAAAATAGGAAACCAATTGCTGCAGCAAGCCTTTGAACAAGGGTAGAAAAACTAAGAAGGAAATTGTTGGAAATTATTCAAAGGGATTTCAGGTTCAAAATATCCCTATGAATTTAATTTTTATTCAAGCCCAGTGGTGTCGTGTGATCCACGTAACTGGTTTGTTATTTATCCTAATAGTGGTTAGTCTCAGAATTTTCGAATACTGTTTTGTTTTCCAATGGATATACGTGATAACACAAAGCTAAAACACAAAAGAATTAAAGGTAAAACTCTATGTTTTGTGGGTTGTGTTAATTTTACCAATGAATGCAACTAAAATAGGGACTCAATCTATATCTATCATAAATTTTCCCTAAAATAGTGTATTTGACTATACATGGTTTTCCAATATGTAATATCACCAATTATTTATTTTATTAAAAATAACTAGCTTTGAATGTGTTGTTGAAAGTGTTCTCTCGTTTCCACTCCTAGTTCACAGTCTTTGGAAAAAAATTGTTGACTTTTTTAGTTTAGAAAACTAGTACAAATCCACATACTTGATTTTGCAGAATTTCCTGGCTTTGTATTCTAAATATTATATTTGTGTTTGTATGTATTGAAGATCTCATATCAACTAGAAATATAACCAAAATATAGTGTATAAGTAAATGCCAACCTCACCTTTTAATTCAATTTGTAAGGTTGAGTTAGACTTGAAGTCTAGTTTTGTAAGATGGTTTTAGAGTCTATCTTAATAATATTAATTAGGCCTATTGTGTCACCCGCTATTAGGAACTCTTATCAACGACCCACAAATATCCAATCGCACCATGAAATGTTGAGTTCTTGACATGAGGGGATTTGTGTTGCATATCTCGCATGATTAGATATATGTTCAAATTAGATATAGAAGTAGGTGCAAACCGGTTTTGTAAGGTTGAGTGAGGCCTAAAACCATTTTCTAAGACTATGTATGGCATAATTTTTTTATTATAACTAAACTAAATGAGATAATAGGTTTATACTGCAAATTTTCTGACATGCCTGTTGTCTACATGCCTGTTAAAGGAGGTTTACAACCATCTCGCAGGAGGTCCCTTTTCACTTTGGCATCATACATGCTTATATTCTCAGCCAGGGCAGGGAATTTCCTCGAGCTAATTCCAAAAGTCAAAGCATCCTTAACAAATACAACTGTTAGTTTCTTCCTAATGACTTATCATGTTCCCCATTGCATGACTTCATTTTTCAGCTTGTTTTTCGAAATTGAGTTTTATTACATGTTTGTTTTTTAATAGTAGTATAGTAAGGTAAATTAATTAGTGTTATAAATAACAGGTAGATCCTTTCCTTGAGTTGGTCGATGATGTCAGGCTGTGTGCTGTTTATAAAGAATCAGAGAAGATAGTTTATGGATCTCAGGAAGATGATGTTTCAGCTATGAAGACACTGTCGGCAGTAAAATTGGATGATAAGGAATTGAAAGAGACTGTAATATCATTCTTCCTGGCTAAATTTTCAGAATTATCAGAGGTAATCTAAATTTATCTCATTTGCTTAGATTCATAGTTGGGAAGTAGTAAGGGTTAGGAGGATGAAGTAGACACCACAGCACTATATTTCAGTTCTCCATTGGTTAAACACATCAACAAGAAATCACATCATAGTTGTTGGCTTAAATGTTGAAAATGTTTTGCTCAAGCTTTTTTCTGAATATGAGATGGTTAAATTGTTTATTTGGAATTGATTTACCTTCCCTGCACTTTTGGTTCAAGGATGGAATAACAACTTAATTTCTGCTTCTTATTAGAAATTACAAAGGTGACATTGCCTTAATAGAGAACAAACTAGTTACAAAGCCATCATCAGTAAGTGAGCAAAACAATTTATGCCGGTTTGAAAAGCTTGTGCATCAGGTTTAGTTGGTTTGACAAATAATGTTTTGATATTCTATTTAGAAATAATTACCCTCTAAATGCCTAATCGCCTGTGTTTGATTTAATTTTCTGCATTTCAAGTTATGCTCCTCGCTGTTCATGCACATGCTTATTCATGCACATGCATTTATTCTAAAACTAAGCATGTGCGTTCTTCTTTATGGATAAAAGATACTAGCAAATATTATATTTGGTATGCAGAATGTCATAAAAAATAGTTGCAGTTGAGTTTTGCCTAGGAAAACTTGAGTAGTGGGTAAGTGTAAATAATGTGACTTTTCCATTTTAACCAGGACGAGTTGTCAACAATAAAAAAGCAACTTGTACAGGGGTTTTCCCCAGATGATGCCTATCCACTAGGACCTCCTTTATTTATGGAGACACCAGGACAGTCTTCTCCACTTGCTCAGATTGAGTTCCCAGATTTTGATGAGGTAAAATTCCTCAAAATTGTATTTTCATTTAAGTGATTTTAGAAGTTTTTTCTGTCTCAGTACTATGACATGTTGTTTCTAGATTGTGAATCCGGAAGCTTTGATGGATGAAGAGACCCGGCCTGAACTGAGTGGAAGTCTGTCAGATCGTAAATCATCTCTATCTAGCAATAATCCAGATATTCTAAGTGTTAATCAACTCTTACAATCGGTAAAATTATGATATGTTTTTATTTTTAGTTTTAGCTGCTTGGCTATGTGTTTGTATTTTAAATCAATCTTGTATGCTTCAACTGGAGAATCAAGATTGAATTTCTACTGTTAAAGAATATAATTTTATATTTAGTTCAGGCTGCTTGATTATGTGATTGTATTTTTAATCAATGTTGTATGTTTCTGTTGGAGACTGAAAATTATGTTTTTAAAGATACTGAGTGGATCATTATATGGATAGGTATTGGAAACTGCACGACAAGTGGCAAGTTTTCCCACTTCATCAACTCCTGTGCCTTATGACCAAATGAAGAACCAGTGTGAGGCACTTGTGACAGGAAAACAAAAGAAAATGTCAGTTCTTCACAGTTTCAGACACCAGCAGGAAACTAGGGCAATAGTTCTTTCAAGTGAAAATGAACTGAAAGTTTCCTCTTTGCCAATTCAGGTTAGTATGTTTTCTTAAAATGAAATTTCTTTACAGCAAAAAAATATATACAGTGAAAGAATATTTTTTCTTTCAGTTGATCATACTGCTCAGTTGATTGTTTGGAGTATCCATGTCGTGGTTTACGTAGTTTGTGAATTAACCAATGATCAAATTACTATCATTAGAAAATAAAATCTGAAAAGATGAAAGTCACTCACAGACAAAAAAAAATCATTCACTAACTTAAACGAGCATATGGAGATGTAGGTATAAAGGTTCATTTATTTGTTTTTTGCTATAATTTGTGGAGTGGACACCATTGCATCATGCATATTAACTGGTCCAAAGTTCAGATTAGACATAAAGTTGTTTGTTAACATTGAAAATATTATTTTTGTTACTGTGTAGACACTGGAGTATTCAGAAGATGATCTGAAGTTGGTGAGTCAGCAGCAATTTCAAGCACAATATCAAGTTCGTCCCTGCTCATATGATTTTGGGCAACAACATTCTTTAAAACTACCACCTGCAAGCCCCTTTGATAAATTCTTGAGAGCTGCTGGATGCTAGGGGTACAAGATTGTCATAATAGATATGGAACCATCATCTGACCTCCCTTGTCTTTTATTTTGTTTAATTGTCTCTTACTCAATCATTTGGTATTTTTTCATTCTTTTTGTAACTGATAAACTCCTTATATCTTTAGCTGCCTTCCACCCTAAGTTCCCAAAATGGTGTAGTTGATTTTTGTCAGGGGAGGATCATGTCTCTTCCAGCAAATATATGTTTTTGTTGGTAATTTTTCATAATAATTGTTAATATTTTAAGGGGGTTTATTTTCTTCTACAACACTGTTTTCACTATTTTTATCCATTCAGTGTATGATGAATTATCAAATTCTAAGATTTTTCTGAGGAATAATATTTTAATATAATTATGATTCTTTTCGCCTTAATTTTAAAGGTTAGTAAACTGATCCTTCTAGGTCTTAGTCCTGTTAGTTAACAAATCTTGGACCAATTTATTTTGCTTCAATATTAAAAATTTGTATAAAAAATGTAAAGACCAGAGGTTTTATATTGGGACATCCTTTTCTCCTAAAATCAGATCCTTTCTAGAAGTATTATTGTAATAGGAGAAGACAATGGTGTTTCATGTTGATTTATATCTACTTTTACCTGCTGTTGCTATTTATTTAGTTTTATCTATCACAGTGTATAAAGCTGTAATTATTTTATAATCTCTAATTTTAATATATTTTAATTTATTTTGTAATTATAAATTTATTTAAAAAATAAAGTAATCATAATATCTTTAATTTTGAATTTTTATAAACAAATTTTGTATTAAGTAATATATGTAAGTGTTAAGTAATTTTTTTAAAATAATTGCATAACTGTGACAATTTTTAAATTTATTATACTAATTTAATAACTATATACTATTTTACTTTTATAAATCATTTTTAAAAAGTAATATATATATATATATATATATATAAATTGTTATAAAATATAGTGAATTAAGTTTAATAAGTTAAAAGAAATAAACTCAATAATATAGAATCGCGATGGTGTGCATTTACCCCTGTTTACTTTTATGGATGTACTGTTCACGGACAAAAAAATGAGGGGATATCAACTATTTTGATCTATGGTTGTGTGGGGAAGAGAGGGAGAGGATATACCTGTGAACAGTAAATATCCTCTCCTCTCAAAATGAAGAAATGTACGAGGTTAATTTCTTGAGGTTTTTTGCTTGGTTTTGTAAGGGTAAGAAGAGTTTGGTTGATTTTTGGAAGTTAGTAGTTGGAACTGGTATAGCGTTATATGTATAAAGATTGAACCACCTCTGAAGTGGTTCTATTTTATTTATTAATTATTGTCGATAAAAAATAAAATAGGAAAGCTACGAGAACATCCCTTATTTCTAAATTTACCTTCATTTAATTGTGTCACAGTGTTTCATTAGAATGTATTAGTATTTAATTTTTTTTATTGTACAATGTTTAATATATATATATATATATATTTAATATATATATATATATATATATATAATATTTAAAATAAATAAACAAATGATCATAAATTTTAAGAAAGTTTCAAGTTTGTTTATTATTTTATAAAATATAAATTATATAAATAATGATAAACCAGTGTAAAAAAAAGATAGTTAAATAAAATCTCCCATTTATATATTAGTTATTAGAGTAAATCAGATTATACCTATTTTTCAAGTTCTAATTGGATATTTTATTAAATGTGATTGGATTTAGTTTTATTTAAAGAAAAGAATATACTATATCTAATTAACATTGAAAATATTAACCGAGTTGTATCATGGGCATCACCAATATTAAACATTTTTCATTTTATTTTATCCTTATTTTTTATTATAAGTTTTTATGAAATCCCTTTTTTATGGTTAATTAAGGTATATTTTGCTGTAGTATTTTTTAGATTGCTTTATTGTGAGGTTTTTTAATATTAAAAAATAGTAACTTTCTATTTATAATGTGATTTATTTTCTAATTTTATAGTATATGTTTAATATTTAAAGAAATTTTTTGAAGTTTTCTATTTAATTTGTTGTTGTTGTGTTTATATTAATGTATTTCTATGTATAGTTATTATGTTTATGAGTTATAATTTATTTATTATGATTTTTTTTCTATTGTTAATTAGGTTATATTTTGTTTAGTATTTTTTATTTTTTATTGCTACAAGATTTTTAATTTAAAGTAACATTTCACACTTTTAAAAAAAATTAAAATTCCCTCACAACCATCACATCACTCACAAACTCTTATAAACTTTCCTCAAACATCCACCCTAATATATCCCAATCAAAACACCTCCACTTTCTTCACACTTGTCTCACGCATCCACTCCCTCAAATCCTCACACATCCTCTCTCCGTAATCCAAACAAATTCTTAAGAACAAAAATAATAATGATTTATTCAACAATCAGTTATTATTTGCTTAAGAAACTATTTTAAAGATTTTTTGAAATATTTTAATGATATAAAAAAATGCGTTTATAAAATTTATTTTACAGCAAAAAAAATAGATTATTTCCATTAAAATGATTTTGTGTATATAATTAAGAACAAGTTGAACAATATATTCATAACTAATAAATGAATAACCAAAACAGTCTATCCTCGTATTATGTCGGAAAATTTTATTTTATTTTTAAAAAAATTCATAAGTTGCTTCAGTATAATGTCACATTTTTAAGATAATTATTTTTTTTTAATTTTTTTTATATTTTTTAATTTGTTATTTAATACATTAAATAATAATAAAATTAGTAGATTATCATCTTTTGGGTTGATTGGTGCACCCTACATTTTTTTTAGCTTGTCCTTCATTAAATATGTAAGTTTCAAAAAGAATTCTTTGATTCTGAGAATGAAAATCTGAAATTAGAAAAAATACATGAAAAAGTAAATGTAGGTTATTGTGTTTCAGAAATAAAAATTCAAAAATTAAAATCTCGTTTCGTAAAATCAATTTCAAAATAAAATATATATATTCTAAAAAAAGTTCTCGAAAAGGAAAGGTTTAAATTTGATAAGGTCCATAAAGTAATTGTGAAAGTTCATATGTTTAAGAAAATGTTTGGACTTTTTTCTTCTGGAGCAGCCCAATTATAAATACCGGTTTGGTAGTTTCTTCCTGCACTTCTACATTTTTCTTCCTGCACCCCTACATTTTTCTTCTGGAGCAGCCCAATTACTGGGCGGGTCATTTGCAACGGATCAACCCGGATCTGGTTTTACAGTAAACAAATACTTGGCGTTTGGTTTGGAGCTAAGTGCGAATGGAGAGAGGACAGAAAAATACACACAATAGAGAAAGAGGAGGAACAGGGAGAAAGGGTTTTTGACTCTGAAACTCTAAGTTATGCTTTTCATGCTTCTGCAACCTTCGTCTAAACCCTAACCTATTACATTTATTCCCTGCGATCAGGTGTGCCCTTGATTCTTCTCTGATATTCACTTTTATTCTGTGTCTAATCCTTACTACACTCTCCTCACTCGAGTTCTTTACACTCAACTTCACTGATTTTTTTCTTTTCGTTGATTTTGGGTTATCTGGGTTCTTCTTGTTTGTTTGATGCAATGTTTTTTTCCTTTTATTTATTATTTTGTATGTTTCTTTGTATTTTGAACAATAAATGCTGTGTTTATTTCGAGGTTAGTTTGAGAATTGCAGGTTAGGACCTGAAGCTTATAAACTTGTTGACCCTTTGCATCTCATTTTGAAAATGGTGTTTCTGACTTTAGGTGCAAATTTCCTGTCTTAACTACTATGTTGACTAACTTTGTCTATTGATGTAAAAAAATCATTTTGAACGTTTTAATTTCTTTGGGTGGTTTTTTTGCATCTTCAACATATACTAGACTTCTCAAAGTTTCACATAACAATGTTAACATTATGATTCTTAAACAAGTATTTAAATTTTTATGCATGTAAGTGGAAAAGGGTTTGATATGAAGCTGTGGTGAAATCTTCTAGTTATAATTATCTTGGTATGAGATGTTTGTACATCTGTCTCTTTGAAAAAAAATTTAAGTGCTGTAGATTTTGCTGATTTCTGCAGGTGTTGCTGGCTGAGATATGCTGATTATGTGAATTTTTATTTGTAAAATTTAGCATTGCTTCATGTATCCCAAACGGTCAGGCCAAGATGGCCCTGATTCGAGACAAGTGCGCTCAAGTGACAGGATCAAGACGAGGCCAAACATTTATGGCCGACCATACTTGTTTTACAACCAAAATCTTAGGCGCACTAGGAAAAACAAGAACAAGACAAGGACTGCAGCTTCTCAGATTGCCAAAATGTTGCGTCCAGGAATTCGGAAGTCACAAGATTCTAATACTAATGTAAGTGTCTGTATACCAAATAAGTTACAGAAGCAAAATTCCTAATGGGGATGGCTTTTTATTGTTTAAATTGCATAGGTTTTGTATCACTCAAATTGTCATGATACTGTCAATAAAATTCTCCTGCCCCTTCTAACTCAGTACGTGGAAATATGAACATATCTATGAAATTATCATAGTTGTTTGGTTTGAGAATTGAGAAAACATTTTCTCTCATCTCTTTGTTTCCTGTTTCTAAACGTTTATATTGGGAATAGTGAAAATAATAAACAATAAAAAACTGCTTATATTATTTCCTGTATGAACTTTAGAAAAGAAACAAAAGGAAAACTAGATTGCATATCTCTTATTAACAGTGAAAGCAGAAAATGCCAAACAACCCCTAATGGCATTTGCTATTTTATTGTTATTTTTCACCTTTTCTTAAGTATTTATTTTCCTTTTGTCAATTTAATTTTTTTAATAAAAGATTTAAAGTTGATTGACCCAACTCTGAAAGAAGTATCAATATCTTGAAGCAAGGTTCTATTATAGTACCTCTGCATGGCTTAGAATTTTGCATCCAGTTTCTGTTTTTCACCATACCAGGTTTCAATGTTTCTTAAAACTTGTCTTCCCTGATTTTTTGGAAACCCTAATGATAGAATCATGGAGGAGCTGATAAAGTTGCTTTATCATAATACTGCTTTGTGCTTTCCATTGTTATTTTTTACTTGACTGTGATCTTTGAATCCAACTGCATCTTTTCTATGTAAATCCTCATTCTGTTTAGTTGATTTATCGTCCTCTAGTTTGAAATGTTTCTCTGTCTGTCTCTCTCTTTCAAAGGTCCTCTATCTAAATGTCAAGACTTTTTTGTGGACGATGGAATTTGATATAATTAGCACAAATGGTTTGTATACTGATGTGTGTGTATATGTACCAATGCTTCATAAGGCTCATTCTCTTGATGTTTATGTTGTGTTTTTAGAATTTAAGGACAAATTACTATCTTTTCTCCTCTCATGAAATTAAGATAAGGCTTTAGACAATTGTATCAATAATTTCCTTCTTAGCACTTATTTTAGGATGGTGTTGTGTCTTTGTTCGTCCCTGTTTGTTTTTTTAAAAGAATTATATCCAAACACACAAACATTTGTTTGCTCAGAGTAGACACTATTAATTAGTTGTATTTGTATACTATTTTTTTCAAAAAGGTTTACCTCTTAAATGTACTGGAAACGTGTTGGTTCTGACTTCGTACTCCTTTGTGGCCTATTATTAGCAAAATTTAGCATGGGGCCGAGAGAACCCAGCAATAGCTTTGTCTAAAATTCCTGCATCATATTTTTAAGTTTACTGCAGACTAGTTTGTACTTATAGAAATAACTGCTCTGAACTGTCCATTTTAATATAGAACTACTCAAACATAACAAGTGTGATACCAACAATTGGTCATAGCATCCAAGCACTAAATTACTAATTATTTATGTATAAAATTCTAGACATAATAGTTTCTTCCAATCCTCTGTTGTCTTCACTGATAACCTTAACAAATGCTCAACTTTAGCAACCAAGTTTGATTGATGAATAATCAGATACCTTAACTTCATCAATCTCTGGTCTCCGCTTTTCTCCCTGTTTCTTTGTTTTGGCTTCTTTTGAGATATTTTTGACAAACGCAATTGATTGTTTTTTATGAATGGGTGTCATTAAAAAGGACTGAAGGGTGTGAACTTAGTAGGTAGTGATGGATTTTATTGTTTTTCTAATATTGGACTCTGTATTTTATTCCACCTATTGCTCTGAATCATGTCATTCTCTGAATTTGATTAGATGCTTATTATAATTCATCAGTATTAGATGGGATGTATCTAAATCCTCTGGTTGTTTTATCTGTACTTCTCTTAGTCTGGCTCTGCCAACCTTCGACGTTCAACAAGGAAGAGAAGGCTTAATGTAAATCTTGAAGATTTTACAGACAGCTCTGGAGCTGAAGATGAAGACTTAATGGTGAGGTTTTATAGCATTGAATATAAAATTTTGTGTGATAAACTTGAATTTGCTATAATTTGGGCTGAAGGTATGTGGCTATGTTCCAGAGACCTGCATATCCGTTGTTGAGAAACCGGATTAAAAATAGAGTCAAACAGGATGGATTGATGTCTTCCAAGCGCAAAAGAGCAGCAGAGACTAAACCAACACCTCGACGTGAAGGTTTACGGCCTCGTCGTTCAAAGGGTGCTGTGATAGAACGATTAATTTCTGAATCAGATGACGAGCAAGACCTTTCAGAGGAAAAGGTTGATCAAGATGAAACAGAAAATGGAAATGATGTCGAGGACAATGATGCAGATGATGGCCAAAATGAGATTGAGGGGGACGTTGAGGGTGAAGATGAAGGTGAGGATGAAGGTGATGAAGATGGTGATGATGAAGAGGGTGAAGAAGAGCAGGATGGAAGAAGGCGCTATGATCTTCGGAATCGTTCAGATGTACGGAGGTTCTCTATGGAGGAAAGAAAGGCTCGGCCTAGGTCTCCTCGTAGAGTGTTACATCAAGGTATGGGAACTAAGGTCAGCAGGGATGTAAGGAAAGGTGGATCACGAGTTCATAAGCGTCATCGTTTAGCAAGGCCTGAAGATTCTGATGACTCACTTCTTGTGGATGAGCTGGACCAAGGCCCAGCTATTTCATGGGGGCGAGGTGGTAACAGATCTGGTCCACCTTGGCTTTTTGGAGGCCTAGACATGCATGGAACAACAGCTTTCGGATTAAATCTTGCTTCATCAGGTTGGGGTCATCAGGGTGATGCTTTGGCTACTCTTACATCAGGGATTCAAACTGCTGGACCAAGCTCTAAGGGTGGGGCAGATATCCAACCCTTACAGGTTGATGATAGTGTTAGTTTTGAAGATATAGGTGGGCTGTCTGAATACATTGATGCTCTAAAGGAAATGGTTTTCTTTCCATTATTATATCCGGATTTTTTTGCAAGTTATCACATAACTCCACCTAGGGGGGTGTTGTTGTGTGGGCCCCCTGGCACAGGGAAAACATTAATTGCAAGGGCTTTGGCTTGTGCTGCTTCAAAAGCTGGCCAAAAGGTTAGCTTTTACATGCGCAAAGGAGCAGATGTGCTAAGCAAGTGGGTTGGTGAGGCTGAAAGACAATTGAAACTACTCTTTGAGGAAGCACAAAGGAATCAACCATCTATTATCTTCTTTGATGAAATAGATGGACTTGCGCCTGTGAGGTCTAGCAAGCAAGAACAAATTCACAATTCAATTGTGTCCACTTTGCTTGCTTTGATGGATGGTCTTGACTCTCGTGGGCAAGTTGTTTTAATTGGTGCTACCAACAGGATTGATGCTATTGATGGAGCTTTACGACGCCCTGGCAGATTTGATCGTGAGTTTACTTTTTCCTTACCTGGTTGTGAGGCACGTGCTGAGATATTAGACATTCATACTCGTAAGTGGAAGGATCCTCCTCCAAATGAGCTGAAAAAGGAACTTGCAGCTAGTTGTGTAGGTTACTGTGGTGCTGATCTGAAAGCACTTTGTACTGAAGCTGCCATCCATGCATTTCGTCAAAAGTATCCACAAGTTTATACAAGTGATGACAAATTTGTTATAGATGTTGATTCTGTCAAGGTAGAAAAGACTCATTTTATTGAAGCGATGTCTACAATTACTCCTGCTGCTCATAGGGGAGCCATTGTGCACTCTAGGCCATTGTCTCTAGTAGTTCAACCATGTCTCCAACGACATTTAGAGAAAGCTATGAGTGTTATATCTGATATTTTCCCTCCAGCTTCTATTGCATCAGAGTTGACTAAACTTTCAATGCTTTCCTACGGGTCTGCAATTCCACTTGTGTATCGACCTAGGCTTCTACTTTGTGGTGGTGAAGGTACAGGGCTGGTAATTATCTTGGAACCTTCTATTATTATTGAAAAATTATTCATTACAGCAACTTAATATTGAATATACTTACTGCTCTAGTTTAACAGGATCATCTTGGCCCTGCGGTTTTACATGAGCTGGAAAAGTTTCCTGTACATTCATTAGGACTCCCATCTCTTCTGTCAGATCCCAGTGCAAAGACACCAGAAGAGGCATTAGTACATATATTTAGTGAAGCTAGAAGAACAACACCATCGATTCTCTATTTACCACAGTTTGATGTTTGGTGGGAGACTGTGAGTATATCTTGGTTACCTTTAATTATATATGCTAAATGAACTTATTTGAATGCCCCAAATTTGCGTTTCATTTCTGTCAGGTTTGCTTATATTAAATTACTGTTTTTAATATGATCTGAGCATGATTGTTTTAAATTATCCTGCAGTCTCATGAGCAGCTCAGGGCTGTTCTCCTGACTTTGCTGGAAGAATTACCATCTGATCTGCCTATCTTACTGCTTGGTACATCATCAGTTGCACTTGCTGAACTTGAGGAAGTGCCTACTTCAGTTTTCCCTCAGCGCACAATGTATGCATGATATAATTTACTGCAAGTTTTTTTTTAGTTCCAAGGCAAAGAAAGTGGCTTTTTTCTTTATACCAGTACTATGTATGCAATTATATCATTATAAATGGATGGTTTTGTATGGGGAAAATTAGTCTTGGAATTCAACCAGACTTGCACTTTTTATGAGAGATGTATCTTAAAGCTTTTTGATGTAGAACTAGTGTTTTCTGAATCTTTTCTATATCAAAGTTTGTTGTTTGTAACATGTCTAAAAATTTTAAAGGAAAAAAAGAGTTAGAAATATTCATCACCTTAATTTTTATGTATCACTTCTATTAATCTAATGTATTTCAGAGATTCATGATTAAGTGGGTAGAAATAGCAGCATTGCAATTACTACAATTCTCATTTATAAGCAACAAAAATAAGCAAATTTGTATTACTTCTAAGTTCTACTTCATTTAATGATATTTTTCCTAAAATATTTTAACTTTAGTTAGCTTTACAACAAAGGCATTTTAATAAGAATATTAAGGGATTTGGAAATTTTAATCCATTTAACTGATTTCCTTAGTTTGTTTGAATTCGGATTTAGGTTGCTTAATAATTAGAAGGGAGGTAGTATAACACTTACCGCCAGTATTCAGTGCCCTATTTCCTTATCGAAGTCTTTGTAGTTAGTTTTCCCACAACTAGTTGAATAACTGTAGGTTTGTTCAAATGCAAAGGTTGAAAATTTTGAATAATATTTTTTTCTTTGAATCTGAAAATACTCTCCATGCCTCCATTCACCCTCTTTCTCTTTGGAACAGTTATGAAGTGAATATGCCATGTGCCAAAGATAGGACTTTGTTTTTCAATCTTTTGATAGAAGCTGCTATGTCAATATTGTTGGAGGGAATCAACAAGAAGTCACAAGATACAGGATACCTCCCTGAACTTCCTAAGGCGCCAAAATTGGCTAGTGGTCCAAAAGTATCTGAGCTAAAAGCAAAGGTGGAAGCTGAGCAACATGCACTCCGTAGGTTACGAATGTGCCTTAGAGATATTTGCAACCGGTATGTCAACCTATACTTTATGTACAGTTGTTGGTTTCGTATGATTCATTAATGCCTTTAATTAACTGTATGGATCCTCTCAATATGTATATATTTTTGTCCCTATTACAGGATACTGTATGACAAAAGATTTAATGCCTTCCATTGTCCAGTGTCCGACGAAGATGCACCAAATTATCGGTCAATTATACAGAACCCAATGGACATGGCTACCATCTTGCAGCATGTTGATAATGGCCAATATATTACATGTGCTGCATTCATGCAGGATATCAATCTTATTGTATCCAATGCAAAGGCACGTATTTGGCCTTAAAGGCTTTTTTTTTGTGTGGGTGGGGGGCAGTTGGGCATTGGGCTAAATATATTGAAAACACTTCATACACTAATTCTATTATTCAAAGCATGTCTTAAGTTTGGTTCTTCTTCTGCAACTCAGGCCTACAACGGAGAGGACTACAATGGTGCTAGGATTGTCAGTAGAGCTTGTGAGCTCCGTGATGCGGTGCATGAACTTTCTCAAGTTTTACATCTTGATGTTGACTTCTGCCAAGCAAGTGCTCCTGCGTAACTTATTCTTTTTTTTTTCTGACTTCTTCAGGTGCATGGAATGCTCTCACAGATGGATCCAGCACTGGCAGCATATTGTGACAAGATTGCTAGCGAAGGTGGCCCAGTTCAGTTGTCTGATGAACTAGAGGATTCTACATTCCCTGCTTCTCCTGTTGTGGGTATTGGTACTAGAATGAGTGCTCGACTTCGTCATGTCCAACCAGCGGTAAACGTGGATCAGAGTTATGAGGCATTGAAGCGAACCAAGAAGATTACCGAAGTGCATGCAGGTATGAGGCATGATTGTCGTGAATAGGGAGGCATCTTTAGAAGTTGTGGATTCTCTATACTAACTTCAAGTCCTTGCTTTTCACGCACATAAAACAAATATTATCTGTGTTGTTTGGTTTCAAATTAGTTTCTTGTTCTCTTGTTTTCATATACCTGTAAACTTCAGTTCAAATACTGATTTTAATGTTCATTCAAATTGGGTTGATAGCAGAAGACAAGTCACAAGATTCTGTACTGCCAAAGTCCTTCCAGGAGCATCAACCTGATGACACAGATGCTAAAAGCCTCGAAAGTATGTCAATGGAAGGAAACATGCATGAAACTGACCCTGCTGATGGCAACAGTTCTGAGGACGTCACAGTGCTAGATGATGAATTTTCAAGAGAAGTGGAGTCTGTCAAGGAACGTTTTGTAAAGCGTAGTGAAAATTTCAGCATTCCACAACTTGAAAGGCTTTACACGAGAATTATGAAGGGCGTGTTTGAAACCAAAAATAAAAGAGTGAATGGGGATCTTAAGTCTTCAGTTTTGAAGTTTTTGTTGAATTTTTTGGAGGATGATGCAAATTTCTAACTACTGTAATTTCCTTCTTTCTCAATGATTAAAAAGAAAGAATTTTACTGTAAAGTCGGGATTTTTTTAATTTAGTGTCATTTGATTGAGTACATAAGTTTCTTTCATCTCCATCTCCTTGAAAGCCACAATTGTCAAAAGCAAACGTACATACAGGATATTAGGATTATATATTTATGCCAACAGCATGTTAAGCATTATGGTCTAAATCTTAAAAATGATTTAGTTAATGTTATAAAATGAAAGAAGTTTATAAATTGATATAGAACTAAATGTTAAAATACTTTATGAAAATATAGATTGAAATTAAAAAAACTGTCAAATTAAAATGAAGAAAATCATTATAAATTAAAAGAAAATATATTTATAACATGTCACAATTATTTCATAAAATATAAAAATTTAAATTATTTTATTTTATTTTATTGTACCTATTGGTTTAATATTTTATTTTATTTTAATATTTTATTTTATTGTAATATAAAAATATATAATAATAAAAATAATAATTATTAAAAAATTATAAATTAAAATCGATGATATATATATATATATATATATAACATGTCATAATCACATGTTTGGTCAGTCAATTTATCATCCCAAGTTTTAGTTTATAGAGACATTATAAGAATAAAAGAATGAAATTGCATGTGCAAATTGGTTTCCTTCCCAAATCTCACCATTATAAATATGATACAAAAATGACGTGAAAACAATAAGAGTTTCCTTTTCATCTTAGCAAAAGTTCCTTCAAACAATACATCTCCTTTCAGATTAATAGACTTTTTTTTCTCCATGAAAAGAAACAAAAGAGTCAGGTACGTTATTTTTTATAGGTAAATTCCCCCTCATCTTCGTAACTTAAATCCACCTTCATTTTTAATTCTAAGTACGATGGAAAATATAATATTTTCTTTATTTTCAATAATAGTGGTTGTTTATGATGATTGATGATGAAAGTTTGTGGACTCAATTCCCTATCTAACATCATTTACATTTTTATTTTTCTATCTAGTCTCCTTTATTTTTATTTCCCTATCTAGCATTATTTAATTTTTATTTCTCTATCTAGCACCATTTTATTTTTTATTTCTCTATCTAACACCATTTCAAAAATAAATAAATAATAAATTTATTTTATTTTATAATTTTAGTTTTGAATACATTAAAAAAATAAGTATTTTTAATGTTTAAAATAGTTAGAAATATAATTAATGAATAAATAAATGAGTTTTTACAAAATAAAAATAAAAAAGTAATAAATTAAAAATGTTTAGTTTAATTTTTTTTA
>Ga0123342_1004924_pt1 | contig 19939 bp, 6 predicted proteins | sample Turbeawhitnodule_FD_89960 | JGI IMG/M metagenome (GOLD analysis project Ga0123342, IMG submission 89960) | Root nodule microbial communities of legume samples collected from Mexico - Turtle bean Mexico white nodule | ecosystem: Host-associated > Plants > Roots > Nodule | place: Mexico: Nepantla... | reverse complement strand
TATATTATAATAAAAAATACTATATATTTATAACATAAATAAAAATAAAATAATTAATTATAATAATATAATATAATAGTAATAAAATAAATATATTCATATAACAATAATATAAATGTATTTATATAGTAATAATAAAAGAAAATAAATTAGTAATATAAATGTAAAAATTATAAAATAATAGTAATATATTTAAAATTTAAAATAGGAATAATATATAAAAAAAATAATAAAATTATAAATAATACTAGTAACTAAAATAAATTTTTATAATAATAATAATAAAAATTAAAAAAAATACATATTAATAATAATATAAATGAATTTATTAAATAATAATATTAACAATAATAAAAGATAATTTTAATTTTAATTTTAATTTTATTTTATTTTTTATATGTATTTATAAAATTTTAATTAACTAAAATTTACACAAAAATATCTCTTACTTTATTATTTAAATATTTTTTAAGAAATGGGTAAATTTGTAAATTTAAAAATAAAAAATCTCTTACAACCATCATATCACTCACAAACTTCAATAAACTTTCTGACAAATCCATTCTAACATACCTTCATCCAAACAACTTCACTTTCTTTACACTTTCCTCTCAAATCACTACAAATCCACTCTCCCAAATCCTCTCCTCAATCCAAACACAACCTTATAGTTTTTTCATTCAATTTGAAAAAAAATCCAAATTGTTATGACTTAGATTTTTTAATTGTATAATTTTAAAAATATATTTTAGATTGTAAGATTAAAAATACACTTTCAAATTTATAATATATTTTCAGATTTAGAAGTATATTTTAGATTTTTAAATTACTTAATACAAAATATATTTTCAGATGTAAAAATGCATTATAAATTATATAATTTAAAATATGTTTTAAATTAAGCAATCTAAAAATATATTTTAAATTACACCATCAAAAATATATCTTTAGATACAAAAATGTGTTTCAAATTGTATAAATCAAAATGATTTTAAGTTTCACATTACATAAACTAAAATGCATTTTTAAATTATCCAATCAAGATTGTGTGTTTGATTGTATAAGCTAAAATGCTGTTCACCTATAAATAATTGAACTTTTTCAATAGTTATAGAAATGCACGAAGAAATTACATGGATGCAGAAATAAAAATTCAATATTTTTTGCAACACATAGCCAAGATAACTTCTTAAGCTATTTTCAGTCACCAACAACTTTATCGTAAATCGTAAATCGACTGCTTTCAACTAAATAATTTTCGTTAAAACCCACTTTTAAATTAAATCCATTTTCTAAAATTAACTTAATCCTAAAGTAAAATTATAAACATCCAAACACAATTTAACTTTAAGAAAGCAGCGTGAAAATAAGCTTTGCTAAAATTTACCAAAATCCAAATTATTCAATTAACCGAATCAATTAGACTTTACTAAAAAACCATTTACTACAATCAATAATGTTTACTCAATGTAAATTACAACTTGCGCGTATTTCACCACCAGCACTCTCCCAATTCCAACATTGGCAGGGAAAAAGGAAAGACCAAAAAAACTAAAAATTTAAAGAGAACCAAGGAGAAGAAAAGACAACAGAACCCACATCTAAATTCATGCACGCAGATATACAAAATACGCAGCAATGACTTGACAAAAACCCATAATCCACAAATTTTTTTCTTCCCAATGAACCTGCTAATCTTGAACGGCATCAATTGTTTTGCCTGTCCTGGCTTGTGAGATTCGATTTGCATAAATGGTGACCAACTTCAACTGTGTGCTGTTAAGCCCTTGTAAATATGGCAAGAATGCTTTCCCAAGCATTATATAAATATCCACAAGGCAGAAAACAACGGTCTGTAATCATCGGCCATTTACATAAAATGAGAATAATGAAACCGAATAATATATAAAGGAACAACAAACGACAGACAAAAATACAATCCTTAGTGGTAAATAATACCCCAACCCTCACATTCAAAGAAAATGTTTTTAGATCATAAAACCAGTCACACTTTTATAGTGTGTTCTTAGTTAATCACCTAAATTCAATATTTAAACCTACATGTGCCACTTTACAGCGTTTTTTAATTTACAAGTTTTTAATCATATGAAACTTTTTAAGATGTAAGAAGTTATGGAAACATAAATTACTCGAAAGACCTCAAGTACCTTACGAACATCTGCACTCTGGTTACCAAAAGCTTCAAAAAGTGCGGGCAGAAACGAGGGTAACTGAGCCATTAGTTCCTCCTGAGAAAGCCGCCCTACAAGCTGAACAAAAGGAATAGTATGATGATGTTAATTGTTAAACAAGATAAATATTATAAAGCGTGAATAGTTTATGCATAAAAAGAACCACTTCCTATGAACCAATTCGTATGGTAAACACAAGGATACAGTGAAATTCATAAAAACAAGGGATATGATACAAATATAAGACATTCAAGAGAAAAAGAAAAAGGAAAAAGACTTGTTCCAATGCGCCACAGAGCTAGTGATACACTTCGTATTAAAATCACGTGAGTTATTATATTTCCTTTTTTGGTTAAGAATGCAACAGTGTATAGTCCTATGAGTAGTGGTCAATGGGCAAAAGAAATGGCATACTGGCTGGAGTAACCAAGAGATGCAGGATAATCTCAGGCTATGTTTTAGGGTCTCGATAACAAGTGCCCTAAACACACTAGTTGAGGAGCATTCAATAACCCCCTATTAAATTCTTCTAATTACTTAAAAATGTAAATGCTTAAATGGCTTTGGTATTGTCTTTTAATAATTTATATCTTTGCTACCTTAACAAGTAGCCTAAGTACACCAGTTAGCATTTACGTTATGTTTTAAAGGTATCACAAGCAAATACTCCTTCCATTTTAAAATATCATTGATTCGTACTTCTTTCAAGATAAGAACAAAAGGTTATTCAAAACACATTTACCTTTGTTAAGCAATTTATGCAAATGACAAGTGTTTTCTCATCCTCAGTAACCAGTAGAGGGACAATGACCTGAAATGGTTTAAATTCTGAGCATTAGCTTGTTAAAAAAGTCAAACCTCATTCCTTTTATCAAACATTTAAGGCGGAGTAAAGGGCACAAAGTAGAAAATCGAAAAAGACATACACTTAAACATCTGAATGGATCATACTGAGATAAAACAATGGTCAGGCAGTGCTCTGCTTCATTGGAGACCTAAATAGTGGATGGAAGAAGATGAGACTAGGGAAAGAAAGTAAACGCAGAAAAGACAAAGTAGAATTAATTGGCCAACTTTTGCTACCTTAGGAATGATATCTTTTGTAACGTGAAGCAGCTTCTCAATTACAATCTCAACAGAATTCTCCATTGCGCCTTTCTGAACAATAAAATTGGAAAATGTTTTATTTTATTAAATTGAAGTCTCAACAATGCTTTATGCCTATATATACAAAAGGAGAAATATGCACTATTGGCAGGATAGACGTGATCAACAGGAGTAGGAACCTGGTTTTTAAGCATTTCAACTATTAGTGAAAGAGCAAGCTCTTTAACTGAGGAATCTGAATCATCCAGTACCTCAAGCACAACTGTCAAAATCTGATTGAAGTACTGCAAGTACACCATGAAACGGTCATTACATAGAAAGGAGAGAAAAACCTCTACAAAAAGTATCAAAAGACTTTTAACAGTTCACAATAAATTATAATCACGTTTTAAAAGTTTAAACAAACAAATAATATTCATTGTTATTTAACAAAATTGGATTATTATAATTATCCAACAAACAGAATTTACATATATAATAATTGATGCACATCAACCACAATGAAAACTACCCAAATGATCAAACAAAAATATTTTCTCACTAGATGAAGGGGGCTATATATATGCAGGGTTTAGATTCAGGGTTAAGGGTTTATTTTATTTATTGAAGATTTTTAAGATTAATTTAAGAGTTATTAGAGTAGAAAATAAGCTTCCATTGTTTCTGTAAGCTTATGCGTTTTGCTTGATATCAACAACTGTAACAGACAGTAACTAATTGGTAACAGATCGTCAGCCTGGCAATATCATACCGAACTAGTGGTTAGTTCAGAACATGTTAAGTCTGAACCATAATTGTATCACATTAGTGTTAAAACAAATCATAAGTATTTTTTTTTCAACATTTTATCTCTGTTTCCCCAGTTTATCTCACTTTATATCAGTTCCTGAATCATGATAACAAATATGTCTGACAACCATATTATAACTTGGAAACAGTAAAAAATACTAGATCAAATCAAGCATACCTTGGTCCAAATAGAATGATCATTTGTTATAGAAGCATCAACTAATTGTTGAAGTGCAGTCCGTTTACTTGAAACAGGGCTTCCATCAGCCCCACTGCATACCTACAAAACAACATTTTATAGTGATATATTCTAAAGAAACTTCTATTAAATAAACCTAAACACCATGATCCCCTAGAAGCAAATGGACCACGGACCACGTAAAGATGTCACCCACTTGTCTTTACATTGTAATATAACAGGAATTTCCCAATAGGCTCATCACTTATTGTCCAGAATTTTTGCAATAATCTCTTCACTGATAGTCCTTATTCCTATAGTTATCTGGTGCATTTTTTGGTTCTAGGAGAATGCTTTATTACCCTCCTATTTTCTTTTCCACTATCATTTCTCTTTCTAACAAATTTGAAATTTCATCTTTTTTCAAGCAAGAAACCTACAAAACCAACTTATCCATTCTAGTTGCATCACTCACCATATGAAGAATTTGAGGAATGCTGGGTCCTGCTTCTGTTATGGAGTTAATCTTTACATCTTCTGCCGTGTGATGATTAAGTCCCAATTCAGAAGAATATTCCTTGTCATTTACATAGCCTTCAGCAACATTTAAATGCTCTGATGACATCAAACCATTTACATCAAGACGAGGAGTTGAAAGACCCTCCAAGCTTATGCTACTTTCCACATGTCTATGTTGGCTAGTTTGAGAGGTAAAGTTTTGAACTATTGGATTGACTGCATAAACAAGATCTTTAGTTTTTGAAGCAAGACTGCCACTATTAGGATCAGTTTCAAAATTTTGATACAGAGGTTCCTGAGTTTCACCAAATGATGCTTGACCAAGACTATCTTTCACTAGTGTTGAATCCTGGGAACTCCATTTCCTACCACCATCACCATCAAGGGATCCAGCAGAATACCTTCCAAGGTAATGAGCCTTCCTAGAGTAACCAACATATCCATCTTCAGAGGATGTTCCCACCACATCAGATGGATCATAGGAAGACTTAGAACGTTGTCTTTCTTTCTTGTTCTGCAGATAGTTGATTAGGTCTACTTCAATGCGAGGGGTATATTGTTTTAAAGCTCGTCTCAAAGAATTTTGTTCTTCAACTGACAAACTCAGAATGAAATTAAGAACAGCAGTCGAATCAAAGTGAGAATACACTGATATAATGCATGTAATAGCTGCTTCTTTAAGCTTTGTATTTTTGTCATGAACCAAAGGGGTCAACTTAGCAAGCCATAATTTTAGGATGCCAATATTAGCAGCACCTTCTGGATTCATAGAATGTTTGTTAAAGGAATTGATTGCAAATTCAATAACAGCCAATTTAGCCTTTGGAGACCTCTGTTCATCTAGTGAGCGTAGTAGTGCCGGTAAAAGAGAATCTATACTGTAAGTTTTGCTCACAACTTCCAAAGTTGCTGCACATGGCTGCCTGACAAGTTCTTTAGGATCAATTAACCGAGAAAACACATGGGGTAATATTCTTTCCATGTAACCTTCAAAAGGCTTTCGGCATGCAAGAACAATATCTGCAAGTGTTGAAAGAGCAGCTTGTGCAACTTTATGATGGGGATCATCCAAGTGCTGGAAAAACAACTTCATTACCTTCTCAAAATTCTGAACAACTTCTATAACTCCCTTTGGCCCTTGCTGCAACAAAGAATGAAGATAATTAAAGGCAGCAACTCTAGCAGACCAGTCAGAACCTGAACTAAGTCCTTCACTCAAAGCTTCATGAAGCGATGAGGGTCCTTCTGCATAATTTGGCACCTCTCCAAGAGATAGCTGATTATCATCAAAACTCCTCCTCCTGCCAGCAGACATGCGTCCAGCCACATTCTTTCTCAATAGTGGTCTCTGGAAATTAGGCACATAACTATTATGTGATTCCCTAAAGTTTCCATCTCTGTAAGGGGCATCCAAATACTGCTTTTCGTGGTTGGGTTTCATAAATCGCCTAGTCTCCCTAATATCAATGTTATCATCAAGTGAACTTCTTTCATGTAATCTTTCAGAGGCCCTTTTACTTGAATATGATGATATTGATGATAAAGGTTCAATACCAACACTGCTATGATAAGACAACTTGGCAGAATCTTTTGAAGCTTGAATCTGGGTGATTATGTCAGACAAACCAAGACCACCATTTCGGTTACTACCTTTATTGATGCCAGAAGCAGTTGATTCTGTTGTTAAAGAGCTTGTCAGATGATTAGATGCAGAAACGGCTGCAGGGAAAGGTGGATCACGAGATGATGGAGGGTCAACTCCTGCACTAGGGGCAATAAAAGAAAAATTTAGCCGCTCAGATAGTTTAAATGAGCACTAACAGCATCAACCATTGAATGACATCACTTCCTGTAAATTGCAGTAAATAAAAACATTTGACAGGAAAAGTTATGTGGTACCTAGATCCAAACTCGATGACCGGAAAGATGAATTATGCTTATCGGACAAATCCAAGCCTCTAAGCATGCTTTCAATAGCAGAAACCTTCTGCTTGCTTGCATGTAACATGCTTTCCAGACTACGTTCTGTACCCTTCCCAAGTGACTTGGCTTGTGATAGAAGTATACCAGAGGAGATAGATGTCCCTGATGATATACTCGAACTTCTATCCATCGCAACTATAGCAGAAGTTCCATAACCAGGTAGATTAGAAGGAGCCGAGGTTTGACTAGCCAATGACGTCAGTCCACCTCTATCTCTAATGGAAGGTGAAGCATGTCGCCGATGTATTCCTCCATCCTCTTCATTTATTAACTGCAATTTACATTCACTTTAAAAGATGACTTGAACAACAAAAATAAAGAACATCCACAAGATCATAAGTGTATACCCTTTGAATGGCAGGGTCAAAGGATGCAAATAGACGACGAGATCGCTCTGGCCAAGTTTTTGCAAACATTCTATAGCACATCCTTGCAGTAGATCGAACCTATCAATTTTCATAAGAAATCATTTTCAAAAGCATATACTTTCAAGAATCAATAAATAAGAAGTTTGTCCTAAATCAATGAAATTTGATAAATAAAAAGGTATGCTAGAAAAAGAAAGTAAATGAGCATATTCAGCATAAATTTAATATACAAGGTTTCAGAATCTTAATAATTCCTTACCATATGAAAACACATTGAGATGTAAAGCCAACCAATAAATAAAAAGGACTGTGGATTTCCACAGTTTAATTATCACTACTAATTGATCCTATTAAACATTGAAAACTGAAATTTCACTAAATGAGAATCTTTTACACTTTCCACAACTCCAACACACCTATCAAGGTGAAAAAAATTCCTGATGGCTCAAAAGAAGAGATGCCTGATGGGAAAGCTAGTTAAAGTTTACCAATTTGATGCACAATATATTTACCACATACCAAATAACCTAAAATTAAAAAGCTACCTCACTCATTGCATCTTTAACACAACACTTTATCATATCCTCGTATAAATCAGCCAATCGATGTATTTCTGGCGCATCAGGCCAATGTTCCAGGACCAAAAGAGCATATTCACAACACCTACAGTACAAAGGTCAAATGGTATTAATCAAAAACCAAAACCCTTGAATGTGTCTTTTAAGTAGTTAATAATATATACCTTGCACGAAGTACAGCATTTCGATCATTTTTTGCACTATCAGCTATACGGGGAAGAACACGAGCAACTTTGCAGTTGCGTAACATCTGCAAAGTAGAGAGACAAAGGTGAAAATGACACATAGCAAGAAGATGCAGACAATTAAATGAGCATATTATATTACCGTTTTTATGCAGTTATCTGAAGACTCTGCAATTACAAGCACAGTAATCACAACCAGCTTGAAAAGGACCTGATTATCAGATCAAGAATTAATAATTTCAAAATCATTAAAATTGTAATAAATCCAAGATAACTAGGCTAACTTACTGGTATAAACATTTCAGCACATCCTTCAAAATCACCCAAGAGATCCTTTGACAAAAAGCACAATAGATGGCAAGCCTAGAAGAAATCAAACAACAAAAACTGTTATGTATAAGAACCTAACTTATGGACAAGGTCTTTGAATGTAATTATAATGAGACAAAAGCAACAAACATAATAAGGGAAGGAATTTATCAAAATAAAGGATTACTTCAAGAGAGGACCAATCTCTTAAGTTCCAAAAACAGCCCTTTGAGACAAATTGTGTTTTACAAATTAATAAAGGAGAATATACGACAATAAAAATGTTAGAGTACCTGCTTCACAATGCTAGATCTTCGGTCTGACAATTGTGTACTTAAAGGCCCAACAAGTTGCTTCAAGAGCCCACGGAAACAAGGATAATCCGCAGCACCTGATGAAGAAAGCATTCAGAATATATTACATTTAATTAAATATCTAAATGAAAATTACAATTAACCATACATAAAAAAAATTATCCTTAAACAATAGAAAAAACAAACAAATTACAATGAGAGAAACAATGCAGATAATTCAAATAAGGGAGTAAACTACTCCAATCTCTTTTCGATATTGCACCTTTTATCTCTAAAATCTACACAAACTCTTCTCATTATATAAATACACTACACTTAAATCTAAAGCCTTTAATTTTGTGTAAAATTGACAAAAGAATATTTATGTTAAAGATTTTGGAACATCACAAAAATTCTCTTTAATTTTAAAATATACTACAATTAAATCTCTCTAACATAGTAACAAGAATTATTTTTAAATTGTTATCATAAAAATTTAGTCAAATGAATTATTCATAAATAAAACAAAAAATATGGTTATTTTTTTATTTTATTTTTTATAAAATTATTTAAAAATAGTTTATTCTATCTTACTAATGATTCATGCGATCAGGCTTTTGTTTTGCTACAATCGTTACTTCAACATGTTTAAAAAAAAGTATTGTTATTTAATATTTGAAATTATAATTTTTCTTATTTATTATCTTTGACAATTAAAATATTATCATCAAATTTATCATCTAAGCAATTAATAATTTCAATTTTTTACTATCATACGAAGATTTATTGATAATGTAATTATAAAATAGAACTTGTTGATAATGTAATTATAAAATAGAATAGGTTTGTGTAATGCTTTAAGAAATGGAAAAGAGTCAAATATGTAAAAGCAGTATATACATAAATACATACCTATATGTATGTACATTTCAATTACACTCAAAAAAATGTTTTTGGTGGCAACATGTACAAATTCATAAAATAGAAGGGATTTTGAGCAGGTTTTAGAAATAGAAGTAATCAACGAAGTATGTGGTAGAAGAAAAGGTTGTAGTAATTTACTCTCCAAATAAATAATAGACCTGTAAAAGTGTTGGTCCAGATCAGATGGTTTATGCATTTTAAGAAGAAAAAGGTGAAATAAATTTCCCCGAGAGACAAATTAGTTTATGCATATATTAAAAATCTAATTTTGGATAAGCTAGATAAGAGAGGTTTTACAAATTAACTTGTACAAAAACTGGTTCATCTTTTCTTTTCTTTTCTTTTTTCTTCTCTTATAAATGTTATGGAGAGAAGTTCATCCAAACAGACCTTAAGTCACCCCATTCCACAAGTTTGCAGAACTAAGATCCTAAAAACTGTACATGGTTGACTGGCATCTCTCAACAGCTGCAGCTAATAGTCCTACCAGTATTAAGTTTCCTTTTTATTGTTTGATAAAAACATAGTCGTTGTTATGATCCTTTAATGTCTTAGCTCAGTTAACTATGACTTGTGTGTTGAATCAACATCAACAAATAAAATCCAATACCATAATCATAAAAGATCACCACAAACTTCCTTCAAGTAAAGATATGGTCTACAACATCAAATGTTATTTCCCTTTTTAGACTTCAAATAGCAAAAAGCTCTTAATATTGCACTAAGCACAAATATTTCAGAACACATTTCTCAAGGAATTTGGAACCACCTACCTCCTATAACAAGACCTTCAACTCTCTGCATGGCAGCAATTCGAATTGACCAGTCTTTTTCAGGCACAAGAGTAGATGCAATCTTCTCAATTTCCCTGATTAACTCCTTATCTGAATATACCTTCACAGGGTCTATGGGTTTCTCAGTGATGTCACCTTCTCCTGCTCATGGTTCAACAACAATATGTACATTTAAATAATCAATACTATCATCAAACTATACAGTGTGTAAACAATATGTTATACAGAATACTTTTACAAGAAATTACAATTTTAAAACATGCAATGCTACTTATCTCTTTGAAATATATTATTTTATCTTCCTTCAATCATATTGTCTCCCCCATCAAAATCAATCAATTTTTCCACAATTTGCACATGCATCTAGTGTAAATTTTATCATTGAAGAAATGCATAAGAAAATATCCACCAATGACAACGAGAAGCTTTTAGATCCAAGGACCAATATGTAATTTAAGTCAGAATCCTGAATATCAAGTAGGTTTAACTTCTGGAATTACCAAAGGACACACATTAGCTACAATGTCCAAAAAATCTCAATATAAGATTGACATACACAAAAAAACATCACCACAATTAGTGATGACTGAAATAGCATTTCTTATAATTAAAAGCTTGGTTTAAAGATAATGATAAGAAGCTTAAACAAATATAAACTCAAACTAAAAAATGTGGTGTTGGAAATAAACACATCCATACATACTCCATGGTGTCCAGAACTCCACACTACTTAACAATTCAAAACATGTTTCAACAACACTGCCACAACAATGCATCTCAAATTAGAAAATTATAAGGCAAACAAACAATTATAGTGCCAGTATGAGAAAGAAATTATACAGGTAAGATATAAAGCATAAATCCATGTATACAATTGCACCAATGCTAAACAAAAATAGAAACATTTATGATTGAACAATTATAGTGCCAGTATGAGAAAGAAATTATACAGGTAAGATATAAAGCATAAATCCATGTATACAATTGCACCAATGCTAAACAAAAATAGAAACATTTATGATTGAAGAATTACAAATATACTAACCTCCAAAAAGAGAGGTTTCCCTGGAGGAGCTTTTAGCCTTTGGACTACTTTTCTTGGGATTAACACTCAAATGCTTAATTTCCCCAGTAATATATCCACCTGAAATACCATCTGAAGAGCGAACTTTCGGCTGAATTCCTTCAAGCCTTGCATTAATATCTTTCACCTGAAATCAACATCAAACAAGACATTATAAACTCTCACACTATGACACTAAATGTACAATGGTGAAGATCCAAATTCATTAGCTTAAAAGTGTTATACACACACACACGTATATTAAATAACAATGAATTAGGAAAGTGATTCCTGTTTATATTTACCAAAGATGAAGGAAGATTGTGGCGGTGAAGTTCATCACGAAATTGAGGCCCAGCTTGTGTATACATTTCCTGCAAAATAGATGATGTAAAAGTAATCTTCTAACAATAACATTCCTCTTATCTTCAATTCATAATCAATATCCCCTGGTATGACTATGAACACATCGATAAATCAACCTTCATTTATGGCATCATGATATTAATTACTAAAACTGTTCAATACACCATTATGATTGACTTAATCCAGTTATCTCAAATTTAGAACCATGAAATTCACAAGCCTCACGCATTTAAATATAACATCAAATCATGTTCTCTTAAGACAACAGACCCACTTCCATTTTCATATTCGCCAATATTTTTCATTCTATCATTCTTTAAGCTAAAATAACATACAAATTACAATACTAGCAATTCTTTGCGTTTGGCTCAGAAATTTAAGAATTGAAATTAGCTATTGATATGGCATAAACCCCTTTTGTAGAAACTAACTTGGTAATGTAATTCGATTTCTTTAGACAATATACAATTATACAGTACTAAATGATTATAAAATAAAGCATACTTACTTCAATGCACAAAATAGCTGCTTCTCTAACAGCAGGATTTGGATCGTTAATCAAATGCAACACCTGACAATCGTGCAAGTTTTGAAAGGAATTACTATTTCATCCCAAATATATTTAAATGTACAAATGATATGTACTGCTTATTTGTAAAAGTCTATACAGGGGGGAGGATAGCCCGTTGAAGTGGGAGCTCTGTAGCTGCAAATAAATTAATTGCAGCTGTGACAGTTCGTGTAAACTCCTCTCTAACTCTCCAGCTTTTATGTGCCCAAGCAAAGGACCCTGCTCTTTCAACAATTATTGTTGGAGAAGAAACCTGCAAATAATAATCCAAAATAAATTCAAAATGTAGGGTACTCAAATTATATCATTTTGAAAATTACAATTAGGACAAATTTACTACACTTTTAGGCAGACATAACATAAACACCAAAATACATGTGTAAACATTATCCAATTAGAGTATGTTTGGATGGAATGAACTGGCCTGGAATGCAGTTACATCTTCTGTTGTATACATTTCATGATGAAACAAATAAATAAACTAGTTTTGTCCCATACTATACACCGCAGATTGTAGGGAAAGAAAAGAGGAGTATTGGATACAATGGAATGAAATGCATTCCATCAGGTTCCATTCCATTCCCAAACAATTCAAAAACTGGAGTCTAGCATCATGCCATTTAGAAAGGACGATGCACCTACAAGGCCTATTATAACTTAACAGATTGCATAAGTCAGATATCTTCGAGGCATTCACTTGCAAAGATACAATTAACTGGTAGCAGACTTAAATCTGGTTTGACTCACAAATGAGACAACCAGAAAAACTATATATTTTCACGGACATTAAGGCTATCAGAAAAAGAAATGCCAGAGTCTATTCTTCTGCAGAAACTAGTAGTAGACACTCTGCCACGCGTTTCTTAATGATCCTCTGGAATCTAGGTTAATTAAAAAAAATTAAACGACGCCAGATTAATTCATTAGACTAGAAGACACCACAATTTAAAACACGCATCTAAAAGGTTTTAGGTTCATGAGTTCATCTATCTAATAACATACATGAGGATCCAATAACACCAGCAAGAGATCCTACGGCTAAGCCGTTAACTACAACTAAAGATCTAGCCATATAACTCAGATTTTCATTCTCCAGAATCATAACGCCGGTCATGCAAAAAGCGAAATAGCGACAATTCCAATTTCGTCGCCGCACAGTTTCCACTCGATACATCAATGTCGCTCATTATCATCCTAATAATTCCTAATCAGCACCCTACCGTTACAAGTTAGTTACCACCACACTCTATTATTGTCTTGTCAGTGTCTAGTGACCAGGTATAGTACCTCCATGAGAGTGAGCAAGAGGCGCCTGGCGGCGTCTCGGACGGGCTGCTTGGCGTCGCCGAGACGGTCGACGATGGCGGGGAGGAGTGCGTTGAAGTGGAGCTTGAAGTGGTCGCCGGAGAGGACGGCGGCGGAGGCGAGCGCCTGGAGCGCGCCCTGCGAGACGCGGAAGTTATTGTCCTTCAAGAGATCCATACAAGTGTCAACGAGCGAGGTCACCTCGGAAGACGAGAGGCTCTTTCTGGAAGCTTCGAGAAGTTGGTGGAGGCGCTCCACTCCCGCCATCCTCTCCTTCGTGTCCTTCGCGCGTGACAGTTCCAGCGCCTCCTCCATTTCGATCCGCGCACCAATCAGATCTGAAGAGCGAGCGAGTCAGTGAGTCACTCAGTGAGTGAGAGTGAGCGAACGGTTCAGACTTCGACACCAATGAAGATGAAGTATCGGATGATGAGATTACTCGGCGGGACCGTATAATTTCTCAGAGAGAGAGAGAGAAAGAAAAAAAAAGAGAGGCTAGATTGACGGAGAAGAAGACGAAGGATGAAGTTGAAATGAAACGAAATGAAATGAAAACTTGCTTATGTGGTTGTGGGCGAGGTGGTTGAACCATCTTTGTGTTTACATTTCCCCGTTCTTTTAGAAAAAAAAAATTAAATAATCGGACAACAATAATAAACAAAATCCAAACATATTTTAAATTATCTTTTTTATCCGTGACCTAATTTCTAAACTATTTCTATTTATTAAAAGACTTATTTGATGATTACATTTGTATACTTTAACAAGTCTTCACTTTTTATGGCATGCTTGTATTTTAATTATGTAACGTAACTGAAATTTTAAGTTTTCTCAAAATCAATTTATTAGTTTATTTCCTACAATTTTGAATTTTAGATAATGAAAATTAAAAAATTACTTACTAATTTGATTTTTTTTCTCATTTGGATGTTCTTTAGGATTGACAAATCAAACCTAAATTACCCTTTGTGTTTTTGCTTAATTTTAAAAGTTGTTTTAATTTAACTACAGGACGAATTAACGTAAAAATGAAATAGCAGAAGAACTTACGCAGCTGGTGCTAGTTTTAAACGATGTTGTTTGCTTAAGGCACCGTAAAAGGAAGCACTTATACAGAAGAAAGCATAAAGTTAAATGATTCTTGTAATGATCATGATTGATTTTGAGATTTTGGTACACCTGAACCACACTGCATTATTGGTGTTTGTGTGATCAGGGAAAAAAAGTTTCAAGCATGATAAAATATTATTACATGGTGGAGGTAGTGACTAAAAAAAAATGAAACAACACTAAAAAGTGTCATTCTATAAACTCTTCTTCAAAGTTTGTTTAAATTATGAAATGCAATGACGAGGAATGGAGATGAAAAAATAGGTCAATATAACAACCTTACAAGAAAATGAGCTAAGATGATTCATCTTTGAAAATTTATTCACAATTCTCGCTATATAAAAGGTGCAATACCATATTGATTTCAATAAGATTAAAAATTTACCATATTCATTTAAAAAAATATAAATAAAAATGTTACTGAATTATGTGTTAGTAAGTTATTTTGTCAAAACAATGCAGGAATATAAAAAAAAAATATTTAAAATTTTCAATTTGTCCCATCAATTTAGTGTCTTACAACAACATTTAGAAAAAAATAAAAAGATGTAAATCAAGTTGTAATAAATTAGAAATTACATGGAATGTTATGCTTTAAAAAAAAAGACAACTCAACTCCTCTGAAATTACCTTTAACCCAACATATTACATCATATAGGCAAAATGGGTTGGAGTTTGAAATAATGAGTCGACAAATTTTATACTTTTTCAAGGTCAAATGTATTTATTTATGGAAATTTTTAAATACTGTAAATGTGGTCCTCCGATAATATTTAAAAGTTTTATTTTAATAATAATACATTGAATGAGATGTATACTACTAAAAGAAAAATTATAAATAATATAATTAAATAACACTTAGAAAACGTAAGTGATGTGTTTTTTTAAGATTTGGTATGTTTTGAGTGTTTCAAAGTGGAAGAACAGACAAAAAAAAATACGGGACTCGTGGCTATTTACAATTTCCTTCTATGTTTGACGAAAAAATAGTTAATGATATCTAGTTTGTGTAATTAAAAATAGGGGTATTGGTTTAGATCAGATTAAATAAATAAATAAAATTTAAATCAATTAAAAAATCATAATTTAAATTTAATTAATACTATTAATATTAAGTTATAATATAATAATATACATAGCACTTTCAACGTGTGTATATAAATAAATAAAGGATAACTTAAATTTGTTATAAGTTCTTATATTAGGATATTACCTACTTTATAATATTTTATAATCTTATTCATAAACTTAATTTAATTTATTATTTTATCATATAATGAGTAAAAAAAACATAAGATACAAGATCTCTCTTTTTTTTAAATGAGTTTTTTTTTCAATACTTTAATCTTTCCATTCATAATGTGTTCTTTCAATACTAGAGTCATATTCTTATTCTATCACCTATAACACTTCAAAACACGTAATGAGTCGTAATCATATTCTAAAATATGCAGATCCTCGATAAATCAACTAAATATTGATTAATGATTAACTGAAAGATGGTAGAGATATTCTCCAGATATCCCAACATACGTATATACAGATATATCTTCCTACAAATCAGGATCATGATGCATATTTGAATAACTGATATTCAGTCCATTACAACAAATACTCATAATCAACATTATAAATAAACCCTCTACATATGTATACGTTATGTTTTTATCAATCACAAATATACATTTTTTTACATTGAGTACTTACTTGATCTTCAGAGTACCTTTTTCAAGTCACCCTCGATCGAGCATCAACATTTGCGAAAGAAGACTCAAAGGAAGGAATAAGAAGATAACTGGCACATCAGCAATTGTACAACCAATCTCAAATACTATCTAGGTCTTCTTTGCCTATACAGGTACAAGTTCCATAATTGTAAGTTTCATTCTTCCATTAGCATTTTAAGTGATCATACTATAGCTTGAATGTTATAGGATAGTTTCATGGTTTCACAGTTTTTAAAAACTTATGCATCGTCATAATCCAAGTTGAACAATATTGTTGACACTTGAGAATCATCACTTTGAGAAGAAAAAGAATTGTTTTGACCTATCTCTTTCTCAAACTATAATTTTTCACTTAAACATTTATATTGTCACTTAAACGATAATGAGCGGATATATGTAATCATAACTCATCGTTGGTATAAATCAATAACAAAACATACAATTTCATTAAGACTTTTACATTAAATATATTCCAAAATCTACCAATTTTACAACATACTCCATAAATTTTTACTTTAAATTATTCATAATAACATTCATAGATTATAATGTATGATACAAATTAACATCCATAATTTCTCAATTATGCTTATCTCATTCACACATCTATTCAATTTCATATTTGAATTGTTTATTTTTGAATTATTCATAATCACACACATAATATATTTGAACATAAACATGTACAAATTATCTATCATATATGTTTATCTCCTTCACACATATATTCAATTTCATAATGAATACATGTAGCAATTAATTCGAGAAAACTTAATTTCTTTGCAATTCTTTTTCTATATACTACCAGAAATCCAATATATTAACTAGTAAGATTAAAGTATTAAATCATATACCAATAACATTTCTCCGTGTACAAAATACTCAAGAAGATTAAATCTTTTATAAAGAATTAACGATTTACTCAACACAAAGATTATGTTGCCTAATCTTAATCATCACCTTGCTACATATAATATGACAGTATAATATTATTTTGTTCATTCTCTAACTAAGGAAGAGTTAACCAAAAATCTTATAAAGTTTTGACCCGAATATAAATAAATTTTCGCGGAAAACAGAAAAAAAATATTAGATATTTTTTGTCATATTTTAATTTATATATCTCTTCTCAAAACTATATGTAATTAATGTGTTTTAATTACTGTTTCAAAAAAACTAATTTGATGTTTTTGTCGTTGTCTAGAAAAAAAAAACTTGATGTTTTTTTGTTAAACAGAGTTTTATTTCATTCTCGTTTCATGTAGTTGCTAAATTTGGCTTGTCCAATTCATTCCTAAAACAGGAAAAGTTAATAGTAAAAGGAAATGTTTCTAAAATAAATTAAAAAAACATATATGTGGTGTAATTCTTTTAAAGTCAACTTTAGTTCTTATTACAGTGTATTTAATTAAATGATTTGATTCAAATGTTGGTGTCAAAAGATAATGAGATAAAATTGATTTTTTTTTATCGAAATTAATCCTTTCAATTTATAAAAGCTAAGACAATTTAACGGATATGTCATAATTTGAAGTAATAGAAACTATTTATAATTCAAATTAATTTAAAAATTATTAAAAATTAATTTAGATATCAATAATTTTGCTAATCTTTAAAATAATATTTAATTTAGTGAATATAGTAATAAATTATTATTTTTTCTAAAATTATTTTTATTTAATAATTTTTTAATAATGTTATAACTGATATGTTTTTAACTAAATTAATTAATATTACTTTAAATTAATTAAGATAATTACATTATTTTACTTTGATAATTCAACAATAAATTAGGAAATTAAAGTTACGGCTAATCAAGACTTATTTACTTAGAGTAACTAAGATTGTTTTTAATTAAGATAACTACAACTAATGGATGTATTTTGTAGTTGAATTTGTACACATCTGATATAGAAAAAAAAATCTGTAAACCATCAGGGAAGACAGGTGATAGTATGTTATTTTTTCATACTTTTAATGTTATCTTATTATTATTATTATTATTTTTATTATTATAATATGAAGATTTAGAGTGTGATCATGAATCTTCTACATTCATAGTATTATCACATAGACAACTACCAATATATATTATGCTATTGAAATGAACTATAAAGAATTTATTAATTATAAGGTTATATAATTTAATATTGAACTATATAATCACATAATTAATTATTTTTTTCCCGTTATACATAAAGACACATGAATCACACATAAAACTACATAACTAGAGTATTCATTAAAGAATATCTACAAACGTCTTTTAGAATATCCATATTAAGCATTCTCTACTATAGATTTAACACATGACTAATTTTAGCACATTGGGTATATGCAGTCTTGATTACATGAATCATGGTGCGTTTATGTTTTGATTCACTCTCTCAAATTCCAACATATGATTTGGTGATATAATAAGTATCATTTCAGCTTCTCATAACTAGATGTCTTAATTTACTTGACTTAGATCATCAACAAAGTTAGAGAATTTATTAGCAAAAAATGAAGACGTGAATAAATGAAATTGATTAAGTCAAACAATTCTTATAGTGCAAGATAAAAAATTATTAGTAAATAATGAATTAGAAAGATTTTGAGTTGAAACATGTAGAGCATAGGAAACGCCCTATGGGAAAAAACAAAATAATATGTATTTTTTTACAAGATACAATAACTTGTCAAATCGATCAAGTGCATTAAAGGATCTTTGAACCTTATTGTTGAACATATATTTATTCACACTTAATAACTTTAATCATAGATTATTGGACTATAATAATAAATAAATCTGTTGTTTTAATTAATATTCATATAATTGGGTTTATTTGGGCATTAACTATTATTTTTTGTATGTAATTTTTTGTTTTTAGGGTAAATGATCTGAAGTTGTCTATCTCTGTTGCTTCTTTGAAAGTCCAAGTTGCTTCTTTGAATCAAAACAAAAAATAAATTATGAGGAGAAGAAAGAGAAAATAAAAGCTACAAGATCCCAGAAACAGAATTAGAAGCAAATCTTCTGCAACATAAAAAGAATTATGGAAAGTGGAAACTGTTTACAAAATCTAAACTCCAATATTTTCCCAAGATCCTTGGAGCAGAAAAGTCTATAAAAGGACACAAGCATCAAGGAGAAAAGAAGAGCTTCATAGGGTTTTCTTAGTTTCTTTTCTTCTTTGTAATTCTTTTGCCTCTGCATGGAAAGCTAAACCTTTTGGTTGATTCTTGTGTGATTCCCCATTGAGCTATGAGGTTTTGATCAATAAAAATTTCTATTTTTAATTCTCTATAGCAATTGTTTTTATTGTCTAATCTTCTGGAAAACTGGTTTTTGTGAGAGGTTGTACATGAACGCATGATTAAGAGTCTTCTTTATCTTAAACTTTGGTTTCTTAATTAGTTCGTATTGTTCTAATTAATTTCTTGGGCGCATGATTCAAGAGAGAGGAGATAAACATTCCCATGGAGTATACGCATGGAACAAAGTGGGTATTGATTAAACCGGTAGACGCATGCTTTACTGGTGAGCTTCAGTTGAATTAGGTTTGGCGCATGTTCAATCTAGTTTAGCTCTGTTG
>Ga0123342_1004923_pt1 | contig 19942 bp, 9 predicted proteins | sample Turbeawhitnodule_FD_89960 | JGI IMG/M metagenome (GOLD analysis project Ga0123342, IMG submission 89960) | Root nodule microbial communities of legume samples collected from Mexico - Turtle bean Mexico white nodule | ecosystem: Host-associated > Plants > Roots > Nodule | place: Mexico: Nepantla... | reverse complement strand
CTAGTGTTTCAGTTTTGCTTGCTGTTTTGGCTAACTGAATTGCTTAATCATTTGATTTCTGAAATAAGTTCATTCTAGCTTTGAAAAGTTTGCGAAAACCCCTTTAAACCATTCACCCCCCCTTCTAGTTTAGAGCCATCTTTTCTAACAGAAAGGAAAGAGATGAAGGGATGAAGAAAGCTTATGGAGAAGGAGCAAGGAATCACGCCACTTGAAATGGTGGATGATTCCAAAATGAGTGGTGAGGAGCTGCCACTTGAGGTGTACTACTCTCAAGATAAAACCCAAAATAATTTAGAAGACAAAACTCACTAATCACTGAAATAGAATTTCTATTATTAGTTCAAAGAATTAATGAAATTGTTATGTTTCAATCAACGCCATTTCATTTATTTAAATGATTTTGTGCCTTTAACATTGTGAAAAATACTTGGAAGACATATCCAATCATGTTTCCAAAACCTAAGATATAATAAAGTGTAATACTGAAAACAATCTCGTTTAATTTTTCACATTTTAATTTTGAAAATAAATATTTGACATTCGTATGGTAGATAAATGAAAAACCATTTAGTTTTTTTATTGATTATTAACAAATCATGCTTAATTTTAGTAGTTGATTCTACTATTATTAAACAAGTAACAAAAAATGTTATCATTAAATAAAAAATAGACAAGAGGGTAATAAATATACAAGTAAAAATGATTTATTATCTTATCTCCATTACTAATATCCAATCTAATCAAGTTAACAATTTTCCCAGCTAATAAATGTTTTTGCAGTAACAATTCACAAAAAAAACTTAAACAAAGAAGCATTAAATTTACGAATTAACTGATTAGTTTCAATATCCATCATTGGATGGACCTAATAGTTTTAGATTAATTGGTTATTTGCCTCCTACACTTTATTGTCTGACACCTGAGGCCAAAAATTATTTAGTCTTAAAATGATACTTTTGAGTTTTAAAATTCGAAAATGTATTTTATTTACTAATATTTTTTGGATTGTAAAATGTGAAAAATATTTCTGAATTAAAAATATTTTTTGAATTTTTTAGACTAAAATACTTTTTTGTTTTTAAAAAAATATATTGTGAATTATAGAATTAGAAAGATATTTTTGGATTAAAAATATGTTTTAATTCTGTAATTTATAAATATTTTTTGAGATTTTATAATTTAAAATGTATTTTTTTTTTAAAAAAAAACTCAATTGAAAATATCTTCTAAATTTTATAATTTTAAATTTTTTTCGAATCACATAATTCAAAATGAAAAATATTAATAGAATAAAATGTATTTTTAATATTTTAAGAAATTTGGAATACCACAATAAGCTATGGAGGTGAAGGAAATAAAATCCCGTTTTTATATTATTATACGAAACAAGTCCTACATAAAAAATGAGAATAGATTAAAATTGGGGCGAGCCCAACTCATTAGAGCAATAAAAAGTGGAAGGATAAAAGGATAATTGTTATTTATATATCTTAACATTATTAATATATTTCCATTTTATATTTTTAAAATGATTACATTCCAATACATTCTAAAAAGTACTTTTTAAAATGTAATAATTTTTAAAAGGTTTTGGAAAGTATTTTTGAAATGTTAAAATTTTAATTCTAGAAAGAACTTTTCAGGAGCTAAAAAATTATTTTGTATTTGTTATGATTCTTTTTATTTCTTTAAAAGAAACCCTAAAAAAATGAAATTATAAAATGTTGAAAGAAGTCGTAGGAATATTAATTTTGTGATGTATTGACATTCTAATTTCACTGTGATAACAAATATTTCAAACTGAAAAAATATGTTTGTTTTCTACTGAACTAAGCTTTGTAGATTACGGAATGAACAAAGTCGTAGATAAACGATTTGTTCTATTCCCTTTTATTTTTCGCTGTTTCATAATTTATTCAATTTTGGTTTATTTATTTGTTTCCTGAAGAATGAAAATTGAGCTATTGGTTCAGATGAAAGCATGAAAAAAAGACAAAATACATGGAAATAAATATGATGAAACATTAATATGGCAACGGAGAATTTCCTCAAATATTTCTTCATAATATAATTTTCTTAAGAGCACGCTAAATATTTTATAAATCCATTAAATATTCATATTTTGTTATTTTATCATATTAATAAAATAATTCATAAATATTTTTTTTTCATTTTCTATTAATAGAAAAACTTAAATTTTCACTTTATTTATTTATAGTCTCTCACTATCCAGTTCCTGATATAAAGAAAAGCTTAAACTTTCTTAGCATTTTCAAAATGTGAAAGGATTTTGAAATGTATTTTGTCGTTCTTAGAGTAGGGAGCTATGGGAAGCAGTTATAGGGTCAAAAAACAAAACATCACTTTGAGTCCAAAACACAAACCAGAGGCCTAGGTTTTGGACGGTTTCTTCCTGCACCTCCATATGTTCTTTTGGCACCCCATACAAAATATGAAAAATATGTTTTTATCCTTCTTGTGCCACCTCCATATTTCGGATTACATAATCCAAAATGGTATTTTAGATTATATATAATCTGAAAGTCTGGATTTGATAGTACCTTATGGATTATGTAATCCAAACACGCATTTGAAAAAAGGCTTCCGGATTACATAATCCGGAAGCTAGAAAAAACTTCCAGATTATGTAATAAAAAACTAATCATATATCTGAAAAAAAAATTTGGATTATGTAATCTTGAAGCTAATTACGAATTTGAAAAATGACTTCCAGATTACATAATCCAGAATATTACAGAAACATTTTTGAAAATATGAAAATTTATGGAGGTGGGAGAAGAACATATGGAGGTACAGGAAGAAACAGTCTAGGTTTTGTTTTTAGGATTTTATTGTTTTCAGGCCCAAAATAAGTTGGCTTACCTATACGAACTAGGCTTTTTCTTCTTGTATCTACATAGATTGTAACTACAATCATTAACAAACTTTCTTAAATTTTCAGAACATGATTTCTGAAATTGAATGTTCGGAACAAATTTTACAGAATAAACTTTTCAGAACACATGAAATGCATGAAATACAGTAGTAGAGAACGAGTTTTTAGAACAAAATTTCCAAAACATACTTTATGAAACATATATGATACTTTCTTGAACGAACTTACACATAAAATACATTCTAGAATGAATTTTCAGAATAAGTCTTCATAATGTAAATGGTAGCTTTCAGAACATTCTTTCTTAAACAACGGGAGCATTGATGTGATGCAATGAAGAGGGTATTTTAATTGTTTCTATTAGCATAAAGACGCAATTAATAATAATAGAGGTGCAAGAAGTAAAAGCCGATGAACCAATAACATTTTCAAGTAATTTTGTACTTGAGTTTGCTAGCTATCCAAATGTGTTTCCAAAACTATGACAAGTGATATATTTTATTTAAACAAAAATGTGAATTTTCTCACAAATCCACTAAGGTTTCAAACTTACTCTCTGGTGTTTAATGACGTACATATTGTAATTAATGTTTTAATTGAAAAAAACTAATAAGATGGTAAACTAAAAGAAATAATGTTAAGACTTTTAAAACTCTTGATGAACTATGGTATCTGTATTTTGGGAAAATAAATTTTTTCTCCTTTCTTGATCAGAGAGCAATTTATAAAGACACAAAATTATTGTTTTTCTTCACTAACAAGACTATTGTAGATAAGACTCTTAAAAGCAAAAGGCAAATTACACAAGAACTTGTCTTTATTTTATTCACATGGCCTTAATTTTAGGCACATAATGTGACACACGCTCATATATAGGTTCAACGTTTCCACACAAAAATGATATATAATACAATAAACGTTAAATGATAATTAATAAATTAACTAAGTAATAGTTGGCTTTGCTTTTATTATGAAACTATACCCTTTTGTGTTAACGAGAGAAAGCATTTTTTACAAGAAGAGTAGAAAAAAAAAATCTGAAAAACCAAAAACAATGAAATGTTGATTCAATGAAAAAATTGCTTTTGTGGAAGTTGTAGATGCAATGGTTTAGAATATTACAGCTCAAGTGGGGAAATCGAAACCTAAAACAAATTCTTTTTGGGCACATAGAGAATTTTTTTTCCGTTAAAAAAGAGCATCAGGGACAAATTTTAAAGATTGTTTGTGTGACCAAATTTTTGCCATGGATGCCACTGAATGAAAAGTTGATTCATTAGTAAATTTCTGGTGTTTGATGTTTAGTGTTTGTTGTCAATCACTAAACAATTCTATTCCTTAAGCAGAATACGAATATGAATCTGATTCGAATTGTGATGTTGTTCTGACCCAATACCCCCATCTGCTTTCATAATTAATTATACGCATGTTAAAGATGTGTTGACAGGTAATTGGATAAATACAAAGTCCCTCCATTTATTTTACTTATGATCTTTTGAAGAGAAATACCTAAGTTAAAGTTTATTGGAAACTATAAAAGTAAGAAACTATAACTTGGTTATAATTTGTTGTAAATTATAATATTAGAAAATTAACTCATTAAAATAAGTCATCATGTAACACTCTTTTATATTTTTCACTTTACCAATTCTAAATAATAAGGAATTTCATCACTATATATATATATATTTAAAAGCTAGTAAAATAATACTAGTTTTTATAATTTTTTTGTCTTTCTTCTTGCTATTAGTTGTAAGGTCACATCTTCCTCTAACAATTATGATTACAATAATCTCATAAGACTAACGCTTCAATAGGAAATGATGGAAAAAAACTTTCCATGTCTAGATCTTCTTCAATATTATTTTATTGAATCTCTTGTATGAATGATGAAGGATATCGGAAGCATGTAAGAAATGTAGATTTGAGTCACGGTTTGAAGAGGAGATGAAATATTATGAAATTGATTTTAAGTGATGTTATGTCAACACTTAGTTTTTAGAGTGAGGTTAGGAGAACACTATCAGGAGGAGTCTAGAAATTTGTCTAACAAGAAGACATCTCTAGAGAAAACTTTGACAAGTAGAAGTGTCTAAAAATTTTGACAACAATTTTTTACTTAATTCAAAGTTCAAAATACATGTACAATAAACTCCTGTTTATAGGAGAAAGAAACTTGCAAGACAAGCTTCTCAAACCCTAACCCTAACTTGAAGAGCAAGTTTCTTAAAACCTCTCAAATGAGAGTGTGATAAGTGTCATCTCCTTATTGACACAAATCCTTTTCATTAGGAGAATGACAAGTGGCAAATGCGTCACATGCTAATGTAAAAGGCGCCTAACCCTAGCTTGAACCTTATCTTGATAGGTTTTTAACCTAACTTGGTGCTCAAGCTAGGGTTTATGACCTAGTGGGTGCCCAAAATCCTCCTTAGGGTTAGATTTATTTTCACTAAATTATTTGTGATCGGTCCAAATAAAATTTTACTCTACTTGGTCCAAAATACAAGGCTTAAAAATAATTTTTAAACTACTATGTACAATTTTTACAACGCTAAGAAGAAGAAAAGACTCTACAATCTCTTCATTAAGGCATCATCCTCTTCAAATCTCTTAGCCAATGGTTTTGAAGTTGGATGATTTCCATCATTCCCTCCCTCTTGAAAAAGATTTCTCCTTATCTGAATGATGCTCAATGACAACAACCTATGTTTATTTTGTTTAACTATTTTCCTCTAGGGTCAAATATTAATCTACAGTAAACATAAAAAAAAAATGTGTTAAGTTTTTTTTTTGAAAGAAAATTAAGACAAGTGTTTTTAATGAAAACAGTAAGGAAATAATGCCCTTTATTATTTTTATAAAAATTTTGATGAGAAAAAGTAGGGTTATTTTTAAAAATATTTTTATTCACGTTGTGTTATTTATTGCTTAAGTCAAGCAACAACATCACAAAGTGTCGTCTTTGAGATTTTTGTGAAAAAGTATTTGCATTACATAATTGGAAAGAAAAGTTCAAAGTATTGCAACCCCTTTAAGGATTCTTTCTCAACTCTGCTTGCATGAGGTATCATAAGAGACTCTTATTCTTTTCTAGTTTCTTCTTCTTCTTTCTTCTCTTTGTCTCTCTTTTCTTTCTTCTCCTTATCTCTCTTTTCTTTCGTTTTTGTATTAGCTTGTAGTTTTTCTCTATATTCTTTTTCTCTTCTAATATATTCTTTTTCTCCATCTATAATTTTTCTTCCTATTTTTACAAGCTCATTCATTTCTTCTCTAATTTTTTTGTTTTTCTCATATGAAGGCAAACCAAATTTTCTTCTTATACATTCCTTCAATTCATGCCAATTCATTATTTTTATTTTTCTCTCAATTGAAACATCATATTGCCTTTGTTTCCACCAAGTCATGACATATTCTTGAAAACTTAAAGTAGCCATGGATACTTTTCTATATTCATCTACTTGGTGGTATTCAAATTTTTAATCAACCTTTATCTCTCATTCTAGATATGCCTCAAGATTTGTATTTCCACATAAAGGAGGGAGGTCTATTTATTTTAGGCTTTGTAGAATGAGGATGATTTCTAGGCTTATGATGATGTTTAAGGGGTGGTTGATTAGTATAGTAGGGATTACTACACACCCCTTCTTCTTTTTCGGAGTGAGGGTTCCTATAATGTTCTCTTATCCTATTTGTCCCTTCTCCAAGTCTACTCTTAGATTTTTCTTGATTTCTTACAATCTGAGCAATCTCTTATTTTTATTATTTCTTTATCTTTTTTCTCAACATTTTCTGTCAATCTCCTGACCTCATCTCTCAAATTTAATTCCTCCTTGAGATCCATAGTAATACCATGCACACTTGGGGAATTATTAAAATGACCACCCATCGTTGAATGAAAAATTAAATATTTTCACAAAGGTTTAATTTAACAAAGAGTAATAAAAAATTTCACAATTCATTTTCTTAGATGGTGAAGTTTCTAAAAGAAAAGATTTTGAAAGTTAACCAAGTAGACTCCTAGGAAAGACAGGTGGTTCACAAATGGAACACTTAAGTACCGAGTCTTTCCTAGCTAGAGTTTTCTTCATATCACTTTCACAAAATCTCTTAGTAAAAACTAAAAAAAGATTTTTGTCCAGTTGTGTGCAACAGAATTCTAAAGACCGTAGGAATGTCAACTATTAATTTCGATATGATTAAGGCCTAATTATCACGGAGACCTAAGAAAGGAGATAACAAAGTAAATTTGCAAGTACCTAAATGAAAACAAGTAAAACAAAAAATACATGAAAATTACAAATGAAAAATTAACACAATTTCGTGACAATTTGATTTCACAAAGAAAAAAATATTTGAGCTTTTGATATCTATCTATGGCTTGTCAAATCTTCCTTTCAAGTGTTTAGCACTATTCTTTTTGAACTTCTACTTGTTGGTTCTCTAAAGAGTGATCATCCTTAGTTTGATCTTTTTCTTCTTCAATATGTTATCTAGCAATGTTAGTCAACCTTTTCCAAATATCACAACTAAGAAGTAATTTCCATATCAAGAGGTCAATAAAATCTAAAATCAAGAAAAGCTCAAAATTAAGAAAGCTAAACTCAAGAGATTTAGAATTATGACAACTATACAGAGTAATTTGAAAGACTCAAAATAAAGAAATTAAGGCTACAAAAATAGTAGGCACACAAATGAATTCCTAGGAATGGTTCTAAAATGGATTACACAAATTAAAATCAAAGAACTAAGAATGAAATGTTTGATTCCAAAACTCCATATGTTACAAAAGTGGCCACCGAGATAGCTGACCCAATAGGCAGAAGACTCAACCACTGTGGATGAAGGACACTGTGACTTAATGGGATATGTTTGTAATAGAGACTTAGGGCCAAATTACTTGTATCAGCCCAAATAATCACTTATTTAGGTGATGAGAAACATAAATAAAGGCATGAAAAAAGTTACTTTTAACCTAGATAAAGTATTTAGAGCATTTTTTTTTTCTCTTAGTAGATAACAGTAGCAACAACCTATCATTGGTGCTTTCATGACGTCCTCAATACTGCCCAAACCCCTATCTAAAGACGTAGAAGAAATTCTCAATGCCATCCAATAACATATTTCAGCCATACAAGCACAAATGAAAACCACCGAAGCCAAGCAGACTAACATATTTTCGCCAGAAACGATTTGCTTTAATCTTCACTCACATCCTTAGTTGATCAGGCTTCTTTTCATCCACCTCTTAATTTTCCCTCACATATTTCAAAACAAGAACAATCACACACTCCACCCACCACTAGGCACCTTACAACCACCAAAACTACAACTAGCTTTTTTTTAAGGAACAAACCCTTTGGACTGGTTATTCCAAGATGAACAATATTTTACATTATACCAAATTCCCCAATACCAAAGATTATCCATGGCTCCCTTTCACATGAAAGGGGATCCCTTAGCTGGTTTAAGTGGATGCATTAAAACAACCTTCTCATTAATTGACCCTCTTCTACTTGTGCCTTAAAACTGCGTTTTGGCCATTCTTCCTATACCAACCACCAAGTTGAACTATTCAAATTGCAACAACATTCTTTGGTTTCAAAATATCAAGCAGCCTTTGAAAAAATATGTAACCGTGTTAGGATTTTTGTCTTTAGAAACCATTTTAAAGTGCTTCACCTCAAGCCTCCATCTCGATATTTGAAGGGAACTATCTATACTAAATTCCTATTCCATTTCCCAGGATATTGGCCATGGAAAGCTCATTAAGGACAAAATCAAGGACTCCAAGCCCAAAACGTTTCGTTCACCCAATCTTACCAATTTTTAAAACCCCACCACCAATACCTTGCGCCACTTTTTCCCTCCTCCAACAACTACTAATACCTATACCAATATTAATCACCCTACCATACATCACAACCCACGCAACACTCGCGCCCCACCACTAACTCTTACCCTACCTATTAAATGCCTCACAATCACACAACTTCAAGAAATAATAGCTTTAGATTTATGCTATAAATGTGATGAGAAATTCTACCTTCAGATTTTTGTTGCACTTAGACAACACAAATTGCACCCTAGACTAACCATAGAACCAACACATACTGATGATTTGATCCATTTCCACCTCTCACCACACACCTTCAAATGCAATCTTTCACCACAAACCCTAAAATTCACAAGTCTCATCCAAAACCTCCTAGTCACAGTACTAATAGCTTAAGGTAGCTTACATAACATCTTACAACCCCACATTGCCTACGACCTCCATCTATCCATTTCACCCAACCCCCTTTTTACAGTCATGGTAGGAAATGGAGCATTTATCACATGTCAAGGCATTTATTCCTCAGTTAATATCACTTTCCAAAACACTACTTTCACAATTCCTCTTTACTTCCTCCCAATTGAAGGAGCTAATGTTGTTTTAGACATTGATTTGTTGTTCACTCTAGGCTCCATTACAATTGTTTTCTCTATTCCCGACATAACCTTTAACCACCTAAATCAACATATCACTCTAAAAGCCACCACACCCACCACACAAACCCAAGCTACCTATCATCAGTTATGCCAACTCATTTCTACCAAAGCCATGGCATCCCTCCATCTATTATCCATTGACACATCATCCCAATCCTCCCTTCCCTTATAAATTAGCTTACAAACACCATCCTCCCCTTTATACTATCTTCCCTTTTCAATAGAATTCATCCTACTCCAACATCAAACCATTTTTCATATTCCCCGAGGCTTACCACATCCCTACCCACACAACCACCACATACCTCTCCTCCCTAACACTTCCCCATCAATGTTAAACCATACCGCTACCATCATTAAAAAAACACCATCTCTAAACTCATTTACGAAAAGCTCCATTAAGGTATTATAAAACCCAACACCATCCCATTTCCCTCCCTTGTCCTCTTGATTAAAAAAGATGGTTCATGGTGTTTTTGGATAGACTATAAAGCCTTAAATTCATCCACAATTTGTGACCACTTTCCCATACCCACCAATGATGAATTGTTAGATGAATTAGACTCAACTATTGTTTTCACTAAGATTGACCTATACTCTGCCATCAAATTCACCTCATCCTAAAAGATACTCTCAAAATAGCTTTAAGAAAAATGGATGGACACTATGAATTCCCAGTGATGCCTTTCGGCTTAACAAAGGCAACATCAACTTTTCAAGCAGTTATGAATGGTCTCCTAAGACCCTACCTCAAACAATTTGTTATTGTTTTCTTTAATGATATTTTAGTGTACATTCCCACATTGCAGGACAACCTAACTCATTTAGAGCTTAGTTTGGATTTATTAGAAGAAACACAATTTCTTTGATAAGCTATCTAAATGCAGTTTTGCTACCACATAAGTTAGTTATTTGGGCCACCTAATTTCTTCTAATCGGTGTGGCACATGATCCACAAAAATCCAAGCAATCACAAATTGGCCGCAACCCCGTTCATTCACGGATTTAAGAGCTTTCGTTGGTCTTATTGTTTTTAGAGAAATTTTTTCACCACTTCCACTCTCGCGTGTTCGCTCACCGATTTATTACAACACAAATAGTTTACATAGACACTACCAACACAACATGCTTTAAAATATTACAAACACATGGAAAAAATACCTACACTATGCCTTCTAGACTTCCACCAACCCTTCATTGTGGAGACAGACGCCTATGATGTTATCGTAGGGGTCGTTCTCAGTCTAGCCAACCACCCCATCTCCTTCTTCGCAAAAAAAAAAAGTGTCCTTGCCTCCAAGCAACATCACCTTATGTCCGAGAAATATATGCATTTTTTACAAAAGCAATTAAGAAGTGGCGTCAATATTTATTAGACACTCATTTCATCATTTTCATAAACCAAAAAAGCATCAAAACCCTTTTATCCCAAACAATCCAAACCCTAGAACAACAAAAATGGACTATCAATTTACAAGGATATGACTTTAAGATAATTTACAAACCTGGAAAAACCAATCTTGTCTCTGATGCCCTCTGCCACCAAAAATTTGTGTCGAAGTCGTTATTTTTGGCCATCTCTTCACCATGCCCACCATCTTCTAAGAGCTCTAACAATTTTTCTCCACCTCTGACGACTTCCAAATAATTCATTAGTACACTCACAACCAGCCATCGACGTCACTGTTCCATACGTGTAAAGGACTTTTTTTTTTCATTCGCAGCTAAGTTTTTCTTCCCACGACCACTGTTTTCGCCAATAATTCCTCCACGAATGCCACTACCCTAACCACAGGTCACTCCGGTTTAAAACCCATGATGGCAAGAATAATAGTCTTCTTTTACTAGCCAGGATGGACCTGTGACATCAAAGCCTTTATTCAACATTGATGCACGTGCCAACGCAACAAGTACCTGCCCAAAAACCCCCACAGGTTAATCCAACCACTGCCAACACCAATCCAAGTTTGGGAAGACTTAACCATGAATTTCATTACACACTTACCTTCCTTTGTAGGGTACACAATCATTTGGGTATCCGTGACCGCCTCACAAAATATGCCCACTTCCTTGCATAAAGCATTGCACGAAAATTCTCAAGTGAAATTTGTTGCCTTCATCTCTCAAAGTCCATTATTACTGACTATTAATAGAGTCTCACACAACGTTATAGAATTCTCCATCCAACCCATCCACCAACCTTAATATCAACTACATCAACCCACAACTCCCAAGCCCGACCCAATTCAATCTCCCTACCCACTTTAAGGACAAAGTGTCTCCACAAACGAATATAAAATTCGCAAATATCTTGCTGACACATCAACTCAATTGTAAATTAAAGAAAATTGCATTGACCTGTATTAAACTAAATCTTAATTTTACCAATCAAAATATTACATCAAACAATACCGTCCTTTAAGAATACCACCTGTTTGACAAAATGCTTTTATCGTCGTCTCAGTGTTTGAATTAACAATTCTTGAGCATATCCGTCACCAACTTCCTTTTTTAACAACTTCAGAATTTGTGTTGTTATTTTCTTTGTTGGAAGTCGAACCAAATGTTTAAACCACTAGATGCAATCATTGATTGAAATCACAAAAAAATATTGCATTGACCAAGTACTTATCGAACTAAATCACTAGACCCACACACACAATATTAAGAGAAGAGAAAAGTTATTTGTAGTATACACATAAATTAACTTATAATAAAATCTTATAGTACAATGTAGGATGAGAAGCTAAACTACAACAAGTATCCTTTTAATGTTGTAAAAATACTAATATCTTTATTATAAAATAAACATGTTTGTTAAGAGTAAGATTTTTTTTTTCTCTAAATAAGTGAATCTTATTATGTACCTACATAAAATGAACACGAGAGACAACTAGTGTTGTTTTCTTATGTTCTTTGAAGGTATTGCACCATTCAAAATTCAACAGAAAGGCTTTGGAGCAAGAGTAAAAATATGTTAACAACGATAATTACTTGTTGTGTTGTGATTGCCGACTAGTGATTCTAGATGAACGATAATTACTTGTTGTGTTGTGATTGCCGACTAATGATTCTAGTAGATGGGAGGAAATTTAGAGAGAAGTAAAAAGATATCAATGACGGTGAAAAAGCAGAAGTTTTAACTACACAAACATAAACACGCGTTGCCGTGTGCCGCCACACTAATCCCTTATTCTAAGAACCAAACACATTCCCATTACAAAACACCCTTAACAAAAGCACTTTAGGAGCTTATCAAATTCTGCTTTTTCTACACTAAAATGGTTAGCAAAATTCAGCACGATAATCATGTTTTCAACCTAATCACTAAAGACGACAAATCACCGACCTTGTTACTTTTTTACTTTTATTATCATGAATAAATAATACATGTGTTTTTACTCCTGTTTTAAAAATTCAACCCCACTCCCCAGTTTAATTTGGTCCAACTGATAATCCATTCGATTACAGATCCAAAAGTTTTTCACAAAAATAATAAAAGACTGTCACACATGTCCAAAATTTGTGAAAGATCAGTGTAAAAACATGGATTTTAAGTGATCTTTTAAAAAAAAATTATATTTCTAATGTAGTTTGTTAAACAAATAGAGTATACACATTTAAAAATTTCATGTAAGTGTCAATTATTTTATCAATTTCTATTATTTCTATCTTAATATATATATATATATATGAATTTAGTCATTTACATTAGTTCAAAAAATTTTAATACCCCAATTTTCTATTAATTTATTACCTAAAATCTTATGAAATGTTTAAAGTATAAAATCAATTACTATCACTTTTGAATATGATTACATCAATAAACTTTGAACTAGTAAAAAAAGGAATAAAACTAAAAAGTTGATCTAATATGTTTGCATACTTCTCGTTTTCTAACATCATTGTCTTTGGATAAAAAAAAATATTACAATTTCTTCAAAATTAAAATATATTGAAATTGAAATTATTTTATTTAAAATAATTTTAGTTTTCAGATATTTTTTGGATAAAATAATTTCAATTTATTAAATTTTAATTTTCTCATTTGAATAAAATATTTTAATTGTCAAAAAATACAATAAAATATTAAATAGTTATTAATAATTAAAAAATATCAATATTTTTTATGTTTTTTAGTTGATTTTACTTTTTTTTATCAAAGTTCGTAAAAAAAAAAAAAAAAATTTAATTGACAATGACAAAGTTTTTCTTCGACTGATGTTGGCGGAAATTATTTTAAATTGATGTTCAACATAATTGTTTAAATTGATATCAATCATGATTATTTTTACGATATTGTTAGTTGAAAATTTTTTCCTAACATTTTTTTATCAATATATTGATAAAGAAAATCTTAATTAATGTTTTGGATTTAATCATGTTTGACAGTGTCCAAATGAAAAAAAGTCCAGTGAAAATAAAAAGAGTGACGAGAATTTGAGAAAAGTAAAATTTCTAATTTTTATATAATTTAATTACTCTCCTAAAATTCTAATTTTTTAATTTCTTTTAAAATTTCTTATCTAAAAAATATTTCATGACAAAAAATATTCAAAATGAATTACCTTAAAATTTTCAATCTAAACACACTATAAGAAATTTTTTCAATTGGACTTAGTGTTGGAAGTGGAAATTGAAGTTGTGCTTGTGAGAGGATAACTTATTATTAGATGGAGCTATATAGTTTAGGACATTATTAGCTTTTTTTTTTTTTTACAAGTTGGAATGATCATATATTAATTTTTGATTGTTATAAGATGTTTGTTGAAGGTCAATGTATTATGAGAGAAATATATCTTGTCAGTGTGAGTGAAAAAATATATTTTCAATATTATAAGGTCTTTCAAATGTTAAATTGGTATCAAAGTTGGCTACATCCAACATTGATTTTGTGAGTTTCTGAGAGGTTCAATACTAAAAAAAATGTTAAATGTGTAAGAAATGAGAGAGTTCTCTCTTTATCCTAAATATTTCAATTTAATTTGAGAGAAATATTGGAGTTGTTGCTGATAAGTGTTCTTAGATGTATTTGATGAATCATTCAACCTTGAAGCATTTCAAAAGAAGATTGAGGAGTCAAATGTGTCTTAGTGTGTGTTTATATTTTTTTGTTTTGTATATAAGTTTATCTTTTTGAGTTGTTTGATCATTATTCACTTAAAAGAAAGTTGTTTTAAAATTTTTTAGAACTTATTTTGTTGGCAAGATAGTTTTAACCGATTAAAAGATATTTTAATTCATTGAAATGTTATTATCTGATGTCCAAAAATGATTGTCGTGAATATTTTAATAAATTACTTTATTGAATCAATATGTTAAAATCACTTAACAAACTTGAGTAGTTATGAAGGTCTATATCAATCTGTCAAAACTAGTTTTTAATAGATTAAAGTTGTCCTTTGCTTTCAAAAGAATATTATGAATCTATTTTATCAGTTTGAAAGTATTATTTAATCTATATTTTTTCACTAATAAGTGAAATCAACAGTTTAAATCATAGTTTTAATTATTTAAAAATGATAGGGTATACTCTATAGACTTATCTCATATTAATCTCATTTTGTTCGAATTTTCAAATATGAGTATCAAATCTTTTTCAATACAAAGAGAGAGTTTGCATTGAGTCAAAGAAATTCTCTTGGAGCTTTCTTTTGGTGTTTTCAAGATCATTCTTCTCGGCTAAAGGGGAAATCTTTGTGTTCACCTGAAATTCTTTTCTTATTGTACTCGTGGTGATTCAGGTGACCTTGTTTATATTGCATTCTTCATTTCTTGTGTAAGATTGTTATTTATGGATAGTGTTTCTAGTCTCAGCTCAGTAACAAGGTGTTATTAATGTAATGTCTTGCTTTTCTAGAGTTTAAGAGTGGTGTTCTTGGTGTGTCTTTGTATTGTTTTGTTAATGTAATCAATTTTTGTTTTAATGAAATTTTGACTAATGTAGTCGAGCAACTAGATGTAGTTCTTGTATAAGAGTGAACCAATATAAAACTATTGAATATTTTTTCTTTCCTCCCTCTTGTTATTTTCAATATGTTTTAATTTGTTTTTTGGTTCTTGTCTTTCATTTTAACACATTAAAAGAAAGATAACCAAATTTTGAAATTGATCAACCCTTTAAAGATTCATTCTAAAAGTTTTTGAAAATTCTATATAGTTCAATTCACTGACTCTCTTGAACTTAGTCCTTATTTCTAACAATTGGTATCTAGAGTTAGTTATTAAGATACTGAAGAATTAATCTTGTTTTCTGAAAGATTTTTTTGAAAAATGGCTGAGAACAACTTTTATTTTGTTGAGGTGCATTTATTAAAAGACTACCTATGTTTGGAGTGTTAACTATCATATATGGAAGGTTAAAATGTAAATCCTTATTAAGTTAATTAATATAGGGATCTAGGATGCCACCATAAATGGACCTTTTATTCCAAACACATTCTCAGTAATGAATTTGTTGAAAAACCATGGTTTGATTAATTTGAAGTTGAAAACATAAAGCTCAATATGCTTATATGGTTAAAAATACAATCATTTTTGCATTAAATTTCGATGAGTTTTTCCGAGTTTCATAATGCAGTGTTGCAAAACACATGTGGGATGTTCTTGAAGTCACATATGAAGGAACCACAGATGTAAAGAGTGTTAGGAAACATGTCGTGATCCCATAATATGAACTTTTTAGGATGCAACAAGAAGAAACTATTGCATATGTGCATAAATGATTTACACATATTGTAAATAACATAATTTTCCTAAGAGGAGTTGATAATCAAAATTCTAAAATGTCTTGACATGAACTAGCAGCCCAAGGTAACAACTATTTTAGAATCCAGAGATTTGGCTACTACGACAATTGCATCTTTGTTTGGCAAATTGAGGGAGCACAAGTTGGAGATGAATAAACTAAATGAGCAAGAGAGTAGTGAAAAGAAGATAAAAAGCATTCCATTAAAATTTGTTGTCCAGAAAAAGGAAATAAGTAAAGATGAATCAGAAGGTTTCAGTGATTCTAAAAAAATTAGTCTATTGACCAAAAAGTTTTGTAAATTCCTTAAGAAAAGGGGTAAGTACAAAACTCAACCACAAATATTGTATGGTTACATTAAACCTAAGGCATGTTCCTCTAGTTTTACATGTTTCAGGTATGATAAACAAGAACATATCATAATTGAATGTCCAAAATAATAAAAACAAGGATAAAAGTTTTGATAGTATATCATAGAAAAATAAAAAACCTAAAGAGACTACATTGCTTGACAAGATAATGATGAAAGTTCTGATTTTTCGGTAAATGGTAGTGGTTGTGATCAACTCTGAAATGCATTTAAGGAAACTCATGAAGAAGTTATTAGATTGACCTTTTCTAACAATAGAATCAAGGGATTAAATATTGGCTAGAAAATAGGGCAACTACATTAGAAAAGGAATTAAGGAATGGTAAAATGGATTTTGAAAACATGAAAATCATTTATAAGAATGCTTCCTATAGTTGTCCTGAAAATTTTTAGCCTATTCGAAAGGAAAGTGAAAATTATAGTCTCTGAATAATAAAATCCATTACCTCATTAAAACTTTAGCCAATTTTACTTTGGGGATAGCTAACCTTGAAGTTGTTTTAGGATCACAAAATTGTGTGTTTAATAAAGTTGGAACTGACTATAAACCTGTTTTTTAAAATAAAGTAAGACAATATAAAAGTTTATTTTCATATAGAAAATCTTACGTGAGGAAATGCCACTCTATTAGAAATTGTAAAGTATGATGTTTCATATGGAAATTAAAATGGATATCAAAATGTTCCATAAAGGAGATTAACAAGGCATGGTGAATTATTACATTTACGAAGTTTGTCTGAATCTCGAGAATATGTTCAGTCTATCATGGATGATGGAGTAGATGATGAACTATTGGAAACCTTTGCTTAAATGCTAAGTGAAGGTTTCTAGTGTGTCTTGGAATTATTTTCAACCTATTCTAAAATTTGGCTTAGAAATACAAAGCTCAAAGAAAGACTAATCAATTATTTACAAATTTATACAAACAAAGGCAAATATTTATGTGGTTGATCTTTTGCTTTATCTGAGAGTATGGTGGCTAGAAAGTGAAGATGATCCTCCATCAAGGTCCCCCTTTTAAAAGGATTTGTCCTTAGATCCGCTTCATTTAGCCACTTTAGTGTTGTGCTTTGCGATTAACCTCCTATAGGATTAAAAAAATTAACCCATAAAACAATGAAATAGTTAAACACATGATATTTGTTAAAAAAAAAAACTAAAGTAGAAGAAAAGACCTTGCTTCTAAGGTCATTGTACCTCTTACCTGTTAGATAGACAAGATTGACCATAGGAGTATGATTACTCTAATGTTTTTCTACCTTGTTAAGTTGCTTAATCTTTTGGTCTGATTGTTTTATTTCAAGCAATCTTTCACAAGGTTTTCCAAAGGAATTTATATTCCTGTTTGGTTCAGCTCCAAACAGGATTTTCAAAATTTAATTGTGTTTATAATCAGTTTTCCACTACTTTTTAAAGTGTTGAAAAACTAACCACAAACTTATTTTCTTTGTGAGTGAAAGTAATTTTATTAAAACAATCATGATAAACAAAGGTACGGTTAAAATTTCAAGGTTGTTCTAATAAGATATCACAAGCTTCTACAGGCACAATGTGACTTAAAACTTTTTTAGCATAGTGTCTTAAAGAAGACTTAACTTTCACTTGTTGACTTCCAACTAAATCCCCATCATTTGGAAAAGGGGCATCTATGTTGTGTTTCAACATTTTAATAAACAAAGTGTTAAAGTTACAACTATCCACATTACAAGAAAATCATGAAATAGAAACTAATTTTAGAAACAAAAAATAATTAGTTGCTATAGTGACTAAATCAGAGACCATTTTAGAAACTAAAAAAAAAAATTGGTTTCTAAATTAGTTTCTATTATTGTTAAATAGTTTCTAAATTGATATCTAATTAGCTACCAAAGTTTTAACTACCAATTATTTAGATTCTAAATTTGGTAGCCAAATGTCACACAAAATGGTTTCTTTATAAGATCTTATGGTTATTGGAATATTTGCTTGGCTACTCACAACAATACCACTGTCCTCATTTATGCATTGTAACTGATAAGGTTTGGGATGGGGTGCGGTAGGAAGATTTAACTTGAGGACCACTCTTTCACTGCAACACAAAACATCTTTGTTTTTCTTGTTTATATCTTTTTTTTTTTGTATTTTGTTTTTTGACGTGCCTTTTTAACTAGATACAAATAACAAGTACTTGTGTATTTTGTTTTTCAAATTTTTTCAATGTAATATGAACTCAGAATAAAATTGCAAAAATTAGGGCAACAATTTCATAAATGTGGAAAAGAAGAAAACCTATGATACAAACCGACAGATAACTAAGGACACAACAAGCACTTCCCAAAAGGGTCAGTCATCTCAAGATACAAAGCCAAACCCCACCAAGACTCGAGAAAGAATCAACAAAAGAAAAAGAAGTTATAAACCTGAATATCAGAAGTTCTTCCTTTTGGTCTTCTTAAAAAAATATAATATTTTGTAAATAATTTGGGCTCACTTTAGGGGTCCAAATATCAAAGATAGGCTAAAATAAGGTGCCTTTAGCATAATAGGGGGTGTAGGTATCATTTTAGCTTGTTCCTAGCTCTTTAGGAAGACAATTTGACATAGTTTCTAGAAGGACAAGCCTAGGGTGCACATGATGTGAGTTCAATTGATCATAAACACTTTTAAGAACATAAGAACAACAATATATGTGAAAAATGAATACAAATAGGAGTTGGAAACAATACCAAACAAATCGGAAATTAGTGGAGGAACTTAAGGAAACATCATTGGAGGACATAGCCTTCCAAAAGAGGAACCAAACTCAAGATTGAGTGTCATTCCACATTGAACCGAACAACACAAGGAAATTAAACACAATTCACTGAACCAAATGAAACTACAATTGCAGAAATGAAAGGAGAACAAAAGAGGAACAAGAATAAACGATGAAAATTGAAGAACAAAGCAAAGGAAACTAAACTACTGATTGAAAATTTCTAGAACATGGAAATGGAGATGAAAGGATACCACATGATGTGAATTGATTTTAGATTGTTCATTGATTAGGTGACACTTTACTTAGATTTAGATTTTAGGATCAACATAGGTGATAAGCCTAAGAAAATTCTCACTAGACATTAACTTAACAAGTGTTAAGTAGATGTGAAGGTTCATTTCCATAAGGCCAAAGGAAGAAAAACATAATTAATGGTGAATATGAATAACAAATATAGGTGCATAATTTAATCAAACACAAGATGTGCAAGACATCAACCGAATTGAAATTCAAGAACAAGAACGAGAACAAGACATATTTTGGAATTGAAAATAGGAATGGAAAAGAGATGAGTGAAAGGAAACTTAGGAGTGGTGGATTTGTGAATGATCACGCCACTTGGATGGTGAATTTGATCCAAGATAAGTGTAGATGCCGCCACTTGAGAGCTCACAACACTCACAAGATAAGACTCAT
>Ga0123342_1004922_pt1 | contig 19942 bp, 11 predicted proteins | sample Turbeawhitnodule_FD_89960 | JGI IMG/M metagenome (GOLD analysis project Ga0123342, IMG submission 89960) | Root nodule microbial communities of legume samples collected from Mexico - Turtle bean Mexico white nodule | ecosystem: Host-associated > Plants > Roots > Nodule | place: Mexico: Nepantla... | reverse complement strand
TAAGAGGAACAAGCCTCACTAGCATCTCACACAAAATGTGCAGAGTAACTTTTCTCTATTTCATTCAACTTGTAAAATACACTAGGTAGGCCTCCTATTTATAGGTGAAGGAGCCTTGGAGAACAAGGTGAAGGAGCCTTGGAGAACAAGCTAAACGGGTAGGATGGGAAAAGGGAAAAAATGGGAAGCCTTAGGGTTTTACTAAGTCAATCCCGCGTCCTAGGCTTATCCTTCTAGAAACTAGGTCAAAATGCCTTCATATGGGCTAGGAACAAGCTAAAATGTTACCCACACCCCCTATTATACTAAAGGTACCTTATTCTAGCCTATATTTGCTATTTGGACCCCCAAAATGAGCCCATTTATTTACAACATATTTGTAATCATTTAAAAAGACCAGCAGGAAAAACTTTAGATGCTCTGGTCTATATCCCATTCTCCCTCAGGGTGAGCTCTACACTTTGAGATGACTTTTCATTGTGTAAATTAGCATCCTTGAGCATCTCCTTGTTGACTTGATTTGCATCACCTTTCCACCTATCTCTCTTTCCTAAACGTCGCTCGCGGGCCCTGGCCGCCGCCCGCTGGCGATTCCATTTTCCAGGACTTCAACAGATCCTCCTCCATGGACGACGGTTGTCGAGTACGTCCTCCTCTTATTCTTCAAGTTTCTTTCATAGCATTTTCGGACAGCCTTCTGGTCGGATTTAATAACGATCACAATCCTCTCTAGTGAGGGTAGCTTCATCTTCATGTGCTTGGTTGAGGCTACCGCCCCCAACCTGTTCAGGGAGGGTCTGCCCAAGAGTAAATTGTAGGCCGAAGGTGTATTAACTACAACGTACCTTATAACAACGGTCCTTGCAGCCTTGTCATCAGAAAAGGTCGTCCTCAGATCAACGTACCCTCGTACCTCTACTTGGTCCCTCGCAAAGCCTACCAAGCATCCGTCGTGTGGCCTCAACTGATCGGGAGATATCCACAAATTGGCAAACATCGACCAAAACATCACATTTGTCAAGTTGCCCTGGTCGATGAGAACTCGGTGCACTCTCCTCCCTACCATGACAACGGATATCACCACTGGGTCATTGTCATGGGAAACCACATCTCCCAAGTCAGACTTCGTGAAGCTCAAGTCGAGATCGGGCGAAGCATCCATGCTCTTCACGTCCAAGGACATCACGGCTCTTGCTTACCTTTTGCACTTGGTGGCGGTGTTACCTCCCCCCGAGAATCCTCCCAAAATAGTATTCAACTCTCTGTTGATGGGTACTTCATGCATCTGTTCTCCTGAGGTCGCCTCCCCTTGAGGCTCTTCCAGGCTAGTTTCCAAGTATTCTTTCAAGAAACCTTCTCTCAGCAACTCAGTCAACTGGTGACCCAGAGCTAGACACCGTTCAATACTGTTCCCAAGGCCTTTGTGGAATTCTCACCAAAGGTCTTTTCTTGACCCTAGATTTCTATCAGCCTTTTGGGGAAACCTTAACCTCTCTGTTACCTCGAGTATTGTTATCAGTTCCTTGTATGATGCCCGGAACTTGGGACGGGTCTCCTCCTCCCCACCCTTTGCCTTGGGTTTGCCTTTCTTGTATGGTGCATGTCTCGAGTCTACTTTCTTCCCCGTTGAGATCTCTTTGACCCTCAAAGGTTGGGAAGTCTTAACCACTTCCTTCGACTTGGACATTTTGGAATACAACTTACCATTCTTCACAACTACGACCTCCTCGATGCTAATGTGTGTGACAACTCTTCGTTAGATCTCGGAGAACGTCTCCACTAGATTTCTAATCAAGGAGTCGTTGAACGGTCCCGCTGTGATTCCATGCTCAAAGGCGGTGACCATCACATCTTCATCATGGTTCTGGAGTCTCACCGTGAGCGCCTAGAACCTGTTCAAGTATTCCTTCAACGTTTCTCGTTCTCTCTGCCTGAAAGTGAATAGGTCTTACAATACCAGGGGTCTGACCTGGTTGGTGGCAAACTGCTTCAGAAATAACCTAGTGAACTGTACGAAAGAGGTTATGTGGCCATCAGGGAGTCCACTAAACCACTATAACATTGTACCTGTGAAAGTACACATGAACATCTTGCACCGAACAACGTATGATCCTCCTGAAACGATCATCTGGGCATTAAAGGCCGTGAGATGGTTTTAAGGGTATTTTATCCCTGTGAAGATGATTTTAGGCGCAATGTAATGTGCTGGCACTAGTTCATCCATGATCGCTCGTGAAAAGGGCTCAGGGCAATCCCTCACAGGTAGATTTACCCCTCTTTCCCTTACCGGACGGGGTCGTGCCGCTGTAAATCTCGACGTAGATCTTCATTGGTTTGACGCAGCTCCTCTCGTAATCGTCCTTGCTCTTGTCTGGACTACTCGTTAGCCTCCTGAAGATTCCTTATTGTCTCCATAAGCTGTTGTAATGTGGGAGCCTCAATTGCTTCTAGTCTCAACGTCCCTTGCTTGGTATTCCTCATCTTGTTGAGAAGTCCGAACACAATTGAGGATGGGATCAGATTTTATCGAGCCCCACGGTGGGCGCCAAATGTTCTTGCCGGTTGACCACCTCGCTGAGTGATCTAGATTTAACGCCTCCTTCGGAGCCTACTTCTTTTGGCAATCTCTTTCTTCTCTTCTGGTTGTGCTAGAATATGGCTTCGTTGTAACAGAGGGCGTCCTACCTGTTGATTACACTCCGACGACCAACTCAGTTAGGGCTCATCAAGAGTAACTACTTGGAAAGTGTCTTCGAAAATGTACCTTCACCTGGAGATCCACTCCCTTTTATATATCTGTCTTTGCAACACCACTTGCTCATGGGAATAAAATCCTAACTAAAAATAAAACTGAGCACATAAAATAATAACAGAAAACTCACTTGTCATGGGCATCAATTATTCAACATTCTGTTATAAGCTCGCACCCTTATCTTTTAGGGTTATTATCAACATCTATCAAAAATACTTTATACGTAACCAACATGCAACAAACAGACATACACGATTATCTATAAGCACATACGCACAACAGGTCCTACCCCTACATAGGGCAGCCACATTGTGTTCGTTTTTTACGAACTCCTTCAATTGGATCAAACTCATAATCTCTACCCAGACCCAATAGCCGAACTAACTATTTGCCAGCCCACATCAGAACCGAGCTATTCTCGAGATAAACTGTTGACCGAGCCCTCAACCAAAATAATTTTTGGAAACTTGTTTCTAAAAGTGATTTTGAGTTTATAATTACTAAGTGGACTTTAGTTTTTTGAATTTTTTTTTCTTAATAAAACCTTGCAAACTCATAAACATATGGATAAAATAAAAAGTACCAAAAAAAAAAGACAAGTTAAAAATACATAACACGTGTTAAATAGTTAATTAAATAGATAAAAGTAAAAGGTATTAAATAAAAAAAAATCAATATCTTAAATATTAAATATTTTCAACATATATTTTTAAGTAATTAAAACTTTTAATATATTTTAACCGAGGAATCAATCATAACTCTATTAGTTGTACATCACTTTTAATGCTGTAATTTTTTTTGAAGCAAATATTTTTTACAACTATGATTTTAAGTATAAAAGGTGCAAACGGCTTGTGTTTAAACCAGTGGTAATAAAATGATTTCCCAGGAAAAGAAATACATTAGAACAGAAATAGTTAGAATTCAGCTTTTAGAATTTATTTATTTTGTATATGCTCCTTTAATTGATATTAGACACTCAATTTGATTTTACTATGAAAACCCAAACATTTTCATCAACTTGTTTTGTCATGTTTAACTGTCTGAAACGCATTATCATAGAGTGATTGACATGTATCCAAACACACCCTAAGACACAAAATTCAATAATCTACTAAAACAAGAAAACTCCATCAACACTATTCTTTAACTATTATTAGTTCAAATAGGTCGGTGCATCTACTACGATAGACCAGTCAAAAACCTATCATCACAAATGGATCACAAAAGTAAAAAAAAAAACAATCAACATAAATAAGTCACAAAATAGGTTAATTTGTGTAACATAAACATGATTCTTAATAGGTTAAAATATCCATATATTATATACAAGTATGTATAAAAGTTTAAAAAAAAACACTTGAAAAATGAGTAGAACCTCATTAAATGTTTTTGTCTTAATCAAAAGTTCTTCCTTGTGAATTACAACACATCCACACACACCGTTTACTTTCTTTATATATTTATTTAGTTGGTAATTTTTGACATTAATCATACCCTATTTGACACATAGCACAGAAAGCCACGTGCCTGGACACGTTGAGGCAGATAAAGAATTAAGATAAAAAATAGAGAAAGATGCCTCCTCTTCCCACTATATATACATGTTGTCATAGTATAATACCAATCAACAATTTCTTCAACACAAAGGTTTAGAAAGAAAGAGCAAGTGTCAATTTCATGCTTAGCTTCAACAATATAAGCACCATATTACATCATCGTTTGAAAGCTTCACTTCACACAGCTGAAGAAATATTTGGATATTAGTATATATTTACACGTTTTTTTTAATATTATTCAACCTTGAGAGGTATGTTTTTCTCCCTCTTTTTGTCTTTCTTTATTTTCATTGTTCATTTAATTGTATGATATTAGGATATATTAGGAGGTAAATTATGTTACGAGGTAATTTTAAGCTTAATTTATCTTGCTTGTTTGTAGTAAGGTAAGGATTATTTTTTACGGTAAATTATTTATTATTCTTATCTTTACATATAGAATCTTCAATCCATCTTAAGTCTAAGGGTATATATAGTTTATATATATCTTAAGTATAAGGGTATATATAGTTCATATTAGATTATATATTTATGATGTTTCAATAATCATCTAATAACGGATATTACTATAATAGTGGATGTTATCATAAATTTACTTGTATTTATTCACATAAATTTTGATCATATTAAAAAAATGAATCTAAATTTTGTTATTATATTAAAAAATAAGTTTAAACTTAAAGATATAAATTAAAGATATATTCAAGTGTTGGTAAGTTGCTATAAATAATAGGGTTAGTACTTAGAAAATAACTAAAATAAGGTTGTTTTGTTTGGATAAATTTCTTAATAATTATAAGGCGAGAGGAAGAAAATACGATTGTTTTAACTTGCTTTCTTAAATGGTTTTTAAATGGAATTTTTTTTAATAGAAATGTATAAATTGATTTTTATTAATAGAGAAATTTGATTTATTTAATGTTAACATATTTTAAAAAATTTAATAAAAAGGAGTAGAAAATATACTCTCTTAAACATTTAATTACATCAATCGAAATTTAAATATTTTTTGTGAAGTTTCCTTTTGTTTAGGGGAAATTGAGAAATACAAAATACTAGAAAAGGGGAATTCCTTAAAAGAAAAAGAAAGAGAGAATGTGTTTTGATCATAATTACAAAAGAAAGAGAGAATCTGTTTTCATCATAATTATTATGGATGAACTAAAACTATAGACGAAAATTATTAAATAAAAATTAATTTAAAAAAGTAATTAATTATTATATTAATTAAACTAAATATTATTTTATAAATTAAAAAAAGTATTAGTATTTAAAATAATTTTATTATTAATAAAAATGTATAAAATAATTTTTAAATTGATATTTAATTAGTTATTCAGATTTTAGTTATTAATTTAGATTTAAAAATTAATTTAAATTTTTTTATTAATTTATAAAAAGTATGATAAATTTTTTAGTTTTAAAATAATATTTAGTTTATTAATAACTAATTATTTTTAAATTTTAAAATTATATTTTATTTTAAAGATTTTTAGTAGTGTTTATCAACACTCTATGTATTTTATTGGAAAAATTCTGATTATGTTGAGGAACTTAGAAATTTATTATTTGAGAGTTTTAGTTTTAAACTTTAATCACTATTCTAAAAAAAATATGTATTGTATGTTGCTGGTTTAAAAGAACTCTTAGTTTTTGTACACCAATATGCTTAAGAAATTAAAATACTTTTTGACACCAAAAAAATAAATTAAAATACATTTAAACCTAATTACGTGAATAAATGGCGTGTGTGTACTACCAATCCTATTTTTACTTTTAGTTTGGTGGGTAAAAGTAAAAAGTAGAAATTAAGTTTTTTCATTGAGATGTACTTCTACAATGGTTATTAATGCATTTGTAATGTAACTTTAATAAATAAATAAATTGACCTAAAATTGTAATTAAGATCCAATATAGAATCTTACTAAATTGGTTAAAGAACGATGCTAATTTTTTTTCAAAATCATAAAAAAATAATAACTTTTTTCTTTTAATTCATTATAATATCATGGATATATCACATCACTGGTGGAGCAATTGAAAAAATCAACTTTTCCATCAAGAGTCTTTGTTGGGTATATTATTATTATTATTAAATAATCATTTTTTTTGTCTATATAATATTATATTAATTAGGTACACCATAACAAATAAAATTTTCCTTCACACCAAACGAGGACCATATCTTGAATGGTCCATCGTATGTATCTACATGTTAGATCTTTATCAACTTTAAGGTCCATATCCTTCATACCATATTAACTATGCTATCAAATTAAGAAATGGAAATCTTGGAACAAAATCTCACCCACATGTACATGAAATTTCTGGGTAGACTTTTTCAACACTTTTTGAAATATGTCTTTTGGGAAAAAATATAATGAATTGATTCTTTTTCCAAACTTTTGATGATGAAAAAGAAGATGCCTATGGCAGTTGGGAAATTGGAAAATTCCATGGATGTGACAAACAATTAATGGAAACACACTTAACATTGTTCCCTATTCATTACATTCCAATCAGAAACATTCTGTGAACCATCATCTATATGATCATGCATGCTTCTGAGTTGTTGGCTTGCTACAAACCCTCCATTAAGTGGCCCCATGCTGCATGTGCTGTGAAACTAGAAACACATTATAATGCTCTTCTTTTAAATGGTAGATGGTGGAATTCGTATCATACCCATTAAAAAGGTATTAGAATATGTACTAATGGTGTGTGAATAGATATTTTTGTTTGTTAAATAAGTGATCAGGGTTTCAAAATTAGGGTTCTAACTCCTGTATGGGAAAAAACATCTACCCGGAAACATCTCTTGAGATAGATATTACACATATAAATTCATAATATATATATATATATAAGTAATATCTTAAATTTTTTTAATATTTAAAATAGTTGATATTACTAATAAATAATTTTTAAATTTATAACAAAATTAATATAAATTTATAAATTATTTATTAATAATAAAAGTTATTTTAAATATTAATAATTTTTTTCTTTAAAATAATATTTAATTTAGGGTTTAAAAATGACATAAATGTCTATCGGTTAGATAGTAATAATATTTTACTTTAGAAATTAAAATGAATATTCTGGCCCTCTTTCATCATCTATTATGAGGTGATTATATTTTTTTTATTTGTTGGTAGAGGGATATTATTATTAAACTGAAAAATATATATAATAAAAAGAAGAAGAAAGAAAGATCATATGCTGAAGCAATATGCAAACATGAATGGTGAAATGGTTTTTATAGTTGAATTTTAATTTATATGATAGCATAATAAAGTTAAATTTGATCATATATATCCATGTAATTTTAGAGCCATTTAATTTTAATTATAGGTAGCTCATTTAGGAGTATTAAAACATTATGAATAGTAAATGAAGTATAGATAAGGATTTAATTGCATATTTATACAAAATAGTCACCCTAATAAATTAATAATCAAATGTTGCTTTTCACCCAATTAAATTTTAATTCAAATAGATTACTTTTTTCAACCATTATTCTTTAATGATTAGTGTGTTTTATTTTTATTTCTTTACAAATGATCTGAATCAAAACTCAAATGCATAATAATCGTGCCCCATATATGTTTTGAATTTACATAATATTACCAACACATTGTTTAAATTAAATCTCTGTTTTTGTATATACGTGTTTTATTTCATTCATGCGCAGTTTTGTTATTTTTTTTCACATATTCTAACTATCTATGCCAAAAGGCATAGAGAGCTTTCATTTCATGATTTATGAGCCTATGAAACTAAATTTGTTTAGCTTTGTTAAACAAAATTGCTTTTGTGGCAATGATTGTGAAGAACAAACATTCACATAATCACATGCATGCATCTCTGTTGGTGGTTTAATTCAGTGCCACCTTTTGAGATTTAATCATGCATAGATTGAATATATCATATGTTTTGTCGGCAATTATATGATATTTGTCAAAAATATTAGATATGAAGAACTAATGAATGAGATACTAAAGACAGATTTAATCATGATGATAATAAATTTCATCAAACTTTTCATGTTATATTTTAATGATCAAATATTTTTTTAATTGCAAATATCATTATTGTGTTATGGGCTAGTTGAGAAAAAATTGGATTGTAAAATGATGATCCTAATATCATAAAGTCATATATTTTGATCAATCTAAAATGTAAAAGTTTGCCAATATTGCAACTTGATTAATAAATTAACCTTAAAAATTGTTTATTCAAATTTAAAAATAAATTATTTAATTATTCAACTAGAATATCCATACACCCACTATATAGTTTCATTCATTAATAAATCATTATAATAAGTTTTTAATTTATACTATAAAGATTAGTTTTGATGATTTATTACCAATGCGAAATTGTTATCATTTAAATGTATAATCATTGTAGCTAACAATTTTGTTAAATATTTTTATATAAATTTGCAATAAACATTTTTAGTCTACATGTCACTATAAAATGAAAATAAAATGGAATAAAAATAAAAGAGAAATAATTATCAGTTAATGTAAAATGGAAAAGAAATATTTAATATAATAAAAAAATAATGATTTTATACCACTTCTCCTTTGCATACTTGTGTCTAACCAATTAGATTCTAAAAGCAATTTAGTAATGCATTGTTTGTTCCTTCTTCTCCCTTGAGCCTATTCATTATATTACTAATTTGCCTTTTGTTGAAGCTGATTTTGTGCTTATTACTTTTGAAAAGATGATAGTTTTATATATATACTTTAAAATGGGAACCAATAGTAGTGAGCCTAGGTGCTACTTGCACACATAGTGTAATTCTCACATTTTTTTTAATGTAATTGTTTTGTTTTAGTACTAGAATGATGCTGAAAGTATGGGTTTAACACTGTCCAGATCCCCATTATTTGTTTTGTTCTTATATTGTAATAACCTTTGTTAATGTTAGTGGTGTTTTGATGCATCTATGCAAACACAGAACTTAATTAGAACTCGTAAAAAGGACAAATATTAGAGACTATATTTTAGCAGAGTTTAAAACAATACTAATTTGTTGCTTCTCTTCTACACACACACACGTCACTTATATGTCATCACAAAATGTAAATAAATGAAAAATAAACATATAATGAATAAATAAAGTTAAGCTTTGAGGGTGCCTTTTTCTTCCCTCTATTTGGATTAAAAAAAACATATTGGTTGAGAGTGTTTACCACCACAAGTTTACTAATTTAGAAATAACCTATTTTCAATCCTTATAATGGACTAAAAATATTACAAAATAGCCATAAAAAAATAACTATTTTCAAATAAAAAAGCTACAAATTATTTTTAAATTTGAGGAAAACAAGATATTTAAATTTACTATTCTTATATACATTTTTTTCCTCTGACTCAATTTTGTATCTAAACATTATTTCCTAGAAATACTATGGTGGTTTATGTTAGACTTTTCGATTGCTACAAGTGCAAATATAAAAATGATAGGTAAAAAAATAATCTTTGAATGTAATTGCATAACAGGTTAAATAAAGTGATTAATGTGCTGATGTGCTGAACTTGGATCCAATCATTTTGAACATTAGTTGTTTACACTTTACTTTCTTTCTCTCTATTCTGATTAATTTAGGACTAAGTATTGAGACATGACACTGATGTAAAATGAATAAATAAACATAACAGTATAAAAAGATAAAAGAATTTTGTTGTTGTAGAAGTATAATGTCCAATGATGAATATTGATTAATGTAACCGTCCATGGTGACTTCGGATTATTATGGACCAGTAGTTGCCGTCTTATAAAACCATGTCAAATTTTGTTGATTCCCATGTTTTTGCTAAAAATTATTTTTAAACTCCATAGCCCTTTTGTTTATTTATTTGATGGAAGTTGTAAATTGTAATCTTTCTCCTACAAACCCCGAAAAATTCTCTGATTAACCCAACTAAATTGTAGAGTCAAGGCCCCATAATCTTTCAGCAAAAAAGAAGCACTTTTTTTTCAGCTCCAACTGCATTTCCTTTGTTACATAACTGTGTATGATGTGTATAGGCACAACTCAACAATCTTCTCTCTTACCCATCTTCATTTTTCTTATTCTGGTTAATTATATTCCGGTACCCATTTTCAACAGTGATGAAGCATCATCATAGGTCACCACACCACCAACAGGTACGGTTTTTCCCCCCTTTCTCTCGCTCTCTCCCTTGTGATGATTTCTTTGTTTTGTGTGTGTGGTGGTTGTGGTTGTTGGTGTTGTTGGGTTTTCTTGATTTTGGGAAACTGAGGCAAATTGCAGAGGACTTGGGCTGAAATATGTTGTTTCGGTTGGTCCTGCATACAGCTCTTCTGGGCAAAGGTAGTCATGCGTAAGTGGCTTAACATGGGGAGTTATGAGTCTGATTACAGTGCTGACCCTGATGACGATGAAGATGATTCTGAAAGTGGTTCAGACAACGAAGGTGAGTTTCTGAAACATTGATTTTGTTGCCATTTTGAGTGTGTGTGTTTTTCTGGATGTTGGGGTGGTGGTTATTGTGGATTTTGTTGATTTAATTAGAATCAAGAAAGTTGAACATTGCGATCAATGGGGTTGGTGTGTTCATTGTCGAATAATCTAGAAAAATGTCTGAATTGAGGTTTTTTTCTGGGTGTTGTTGGCAGTGTTTGATGATTTTATTGTCTTTTGATCGTTGAAGTCTCACTTTGAGTTTGGTGTGTCATGTAGAGTGGGGAAGAAGTCTGAATTTTGTGTTGTTTCAGAGTGTTAGCGGTCGTGTTTGATGATCTCTCTCTCTCTGTCTTTTGGCTGTTGAAGTCTCACTTTGAGTTTGGTGTATTATGTAGAGTGGGGAAGACAGTCGCGGTTTGCAGACAACAGAGGTGATGAAGATGAAACTCCTGCTGAATCTACAGGTGATTTTGTGTGTGTACAAGAAGCTCTTATATATCCTTTGTGAATTGCAAATATTTTTTTTTCCAACACTCTTTTGGCTGATAAAATTATCCTTGTTGTGAAGACTTTCTTCCTCCTTTTGCTAAAGCTACGTTTCACTAAAAATTTGTAGCATGCCATAGTAATCAGTAGCTCCTTCAACATCCAGTTGTAATTTCTAATTTTAGTAGTTTCTGATTTTTCACCTCTTCCGTGAATGTTCAGTATATTGCATTTCTTTATTGCCCATTGCATTAGTCTAATTTTTTTCTATTATATTGCAGAATTTCTTCCAAAGTTAAGGAGGCAAAAGTCATCAACTTTTAGATCTCAGTATATAAACAAAAAGGAGTTGAAGTGAGAAACTATTCTCATGTTTATTTGGCAAGCAAAAATGCACAATAGGTGCAATTGTTTGAAAGTGTAAAAAACACAATTTATTTGGTGTTATTGGTGAAGCCACTTATATCTGAATTCTGGTGTATATTTACATCCTAGGATATGTGTTGGAACATGGAATGTTGGAGGAAAACTTCCACCTGATGACCTTGATATTGATGATTGGCTTGGTGTCAATGAACCAGCTGACATCTATGTACTTGGGTAAGTTCTTCACCGATTGTTACTGAAAATACTTCTTGAAGTACATAATGATGGGTGTCACGTCAAATACTGTTACTTATTCCGTGTTAAGCTGGTCTGGGTATATTTTCTAAGGAATTTTTGGTGAGTCTTAAACATAAGTTTCTCTTTTCTCCAATTCCAATATTGTGTGTACTCCTGAGTATATCTTATGCCATTTTGTAATAACTTTTAGAATACTTTCTACTTAATTGCTTCTATTTGTTTTTCTAAAATAAATCTTCACACTTGCAGTCTTCAAGAGATTGTACCCTTAAACCCTGGTAATATTTTTGGTGCTGAAGATACTCGTCCTGTTACAAAATGGGAGAATATTATTCGAGAAACACTGAATAGAGTTCGACCTGAAATACCAAAGATAAAGTCCTTTAGTGACCCTCCCTCTCCATCAAAGTTTAAGCCATCAGATGATGTTCCTGATATAGAAGAAGAAATATTACTTGAAAGTGATAGTGACATTGGTGAGGAAGTGCATCCTTTGGATGAAGACAACAATTTTTATGATGAAGGTGCCGATGGAACAATCATGGGTGAAAGTGAGAGTACAAATTTATTAGCTTCTGCTGCTACTGATATTGTAAACTCCAGTTTGCCAGTTAAAACTGATTTACAGAGACAGTTTTCTTTTCCAAAGATGTTTGATAGGCATCAGGGTTTGTCGGAAAACATGGACACATCATTTTCCCAACAGGCCACTAAACTAAGCCGAATGCTTAGTGGGTCTGAAAGGATTGGTTTGAGCTGGCCAGAGCCTCCACTGCATCTGCTATCTCAGAGAGTTTTGGATAGACCAACTTCTTTTAAATCATTGAAATCCTTTAAATCATCTAAGTCGTTCAAAACATATAACTCTTTCAAGTCAATTATGGATGAAATTCCAGGGACAGTATTGTTTCCTGAAATTGACCTTGAAGCTTTGATAAAGCGAAAAAGAAGATCTTCATATGTAAGGATTGTTAGCAAGCAAATGGTTGGGATATTCATCACTGTATGGGTTCGTCGGAGCTTGCGTAAACATATTCAAAATTTAAAGGTTTCAACTGTTGGTGTTGGTGTTATGGGCTACATTGGTAACAAGGTCTATACCCTTTCTTCAATATTTTTTGTCCACCGCTTGAAATTGGATATTTTTTAGTCCTTATAGTTTCATATTATCATATGATAATTCGGCTTTATTTTTCGCTTTTCGTGTATTATACATTTTCTTGTATTATCCTAATGATATTAAGTTCTTATATTTGCTTGCTATCTATCAAGGACTGAAATACTCTATTCTGTTTCATAGTTCCACATAAGATCAAACTTTGTGCATGTTATTTTATCCTGTTCCTTCTCCCTTTCTGTCCTTTTGCTTGCTGATCGTGTTATCATGTTTCTGTTTCTCTTATTCTGTATGATTTTTATCTCACAAGTTATTACAAATCTGGCCCATCTTCGTGTCTTTTTTAGTCATGATATACACAAAGTCAATCTCCTATTTATCTTTGAATTAATCAATATGTTGATTAAAGTTCTAGAAAAGGAGGAAATAGCCCCTTCAAAACCTCTATAGCTTCATAACTTTGAACAATATTATGCAGTGATTGTTCTATTGGTGATATTTAATGTTATGTAGAGTGACCATCTGATTAATTTGCATCAGATTATAATTTTTTTCCAATTTTCCAGGGATCAATATCTATCAGTATGTCCATACATCAGACGCTTTTTTGTTTCATATGTACCCACCTTACATCAGGTGAAAAAGAAGGAGATGAACTTAAAAGGAATGCTGATGTTCATGAAATACTTCGTAGGACCCAATTCCACTCACTTTCTTATATAGGGCTTCCCAAAAGAATCCTTGCTCATGAGTGAGTGCAATCTTTGACAAAACTAATTGTTATTTACTTTGTTGTTAGAGCTGTTGTACATTTTTCCACCTTGTATGTTTTACTTGTGCAAGGAAAATATTAACGAATCATCTGGTTGTGGTCTGTCGTATCAAAATAATGGGTGCATTAACTTCATCTAGGCTTCCTGTACATATAACCTATATTTATAATATAATTGACAGTTTGAACATGAACAAATCTGCTAAATTATGCACTTGAACACATACAGACCTTTCACACTTCTGCCACCCACATGTATTCTGTACTATGTATATTTTGGTTTGTATTTCAAATGTATAGGTTATAAATATCAGGAAGGAAAGATGTGTATAAAGAAATGAAGAAGAAAATTATAAGAGTTATCTTACAGCTAGAGGGCATTTGCGATTTTGTCTAATTTTACACATGTGGGACTAATTAGTTGACTTCTTCTTTGGTTAAATTTTTCAATTTGGAACCCCAAACCATGGTTTGAGATTTTCCTACTGGAAAACTGGACACACTAAGTTGCAGTCAAGCATTTTGTGTGTTTAACATGTCTGGAAAGAATTGAAAGCCCTTTTGTAAAGGTTGTTTAACCATGATAAGGCCTTGAGTATTATGGGGTTCCCATGTTCCATATTGAGTAGTATGAGATGCATGATGGAGTACTTAAGTGACTGCGTTGTCCCCCCTTGACAACTAGCTTTTAATGGAGGGTTCTCCATGTTTGGGTGCTTATTATTATTAGACCACTCATGTTCTATTCACTTGGTTAAAGCATTTTTAGCTTCTGTTTCTGTTAAGTCACGGTAGTAATTTTTTCTTTAAATGTTCTGTGGTTTATAATTGCTTAATAAATTCAATTTATCTGCAGAAGGATAATTTGGTTGGGTGATCTGAATTATCGTATCAACTTATCAAATGTGGAAACAAAAGCTCTTATTTTTAAAAAGCAGTGGTCAAAATTGGTAGAGAAAGACCAGGTATTATAGCAACTCCTACATTTTGTATTTTGTGGGCAAGAACATTTTTTGGAGTCCAATTAATTAAGGTCAAATGTCATGATCTCCAACCTGATTGGGTTTAAGCCAACTTAAAGAGGGTTTCTTTTGTCAAATTATCTAACTGTTTAATAAAGTAAATTGATATCATATTATCACAGCTCATGCGAGAACTCAAGAACGGTGTGTTTGGAGGATGGTCAGAAGGCATATTAAACTTTCCACCAACTTACAAGTATGAGGTTAATTCAGATAAATACTATGGAGAGGATCCCAAGGTTGGAAAGCGCTCACCGGCATGGTATGCATTTATTGAGATTCAGCTTCCATGTTTGCTAATCTTATGGCTTTACAATTATTTATCTGTAAAAAAACCATTGTTTTCAAATTTCTTAGGAATATATAATAATAGTAGTAATAATAATCATTTTGTGTCATGTTTATTCTTGATTGTACCATATCTGCTTTGCAAATGCACATAAAAATAAAAAAAATGAGGTGTTTTAGATCAGTTATGTGGTGTAAGAAACAAGTCAAATGACTCGAGTTTTCCTTGTAAGAGACAGGACCTCAAACTTGTCAACTCCCAAGGTTCTTTGATCAATTTTTTTTACACTAATTTTTTTTTACCTTTTTAGTACTTATTCGCATCAATCAAACAGCATTCAAAGCGGTTATGTTGAGCATTAACTACCAAACAATAAAGAGAACAAAGTTTTTGTTGTGACTCAGCTACTTGTACTGTTTTGTTCTACATGTGTTGTCCCTTAATATTCGTCAAAGACACCCTAAGATTCATTTTATTCTTAAGATGCAATAGTGATATTATAAGATCTTTCTTAGATATTCTAACACTTTGTAACATAATTGTTTCTCAAGTGTTCCCTACCATAATTTTGATCTTTTGTTCCATGAATGCTTTCGTTCCCATTCTTTTCTTTTTTCTTTTCCCTATAATTGGAAGGATCATTTGGACTGGATTATTAGTTGTGTACGAGACCTCTGAAATTTATACAAGGGAATTTGTGCCAAATATCTAGTGAGTTCAGAATATAGAATTCTGAATGGTGTCTCATTGGAAGTACTTCTGAACTTAATTGATGTAGGAGATCCTCACGGTATAGATGAGTGTTTTGTGTAAGTACCTAGCATCACCATAGCAATGTTTTAAAATAATGATAATTGTTCATGCTTGGGCCGGGAAGGTGTCGTTCTCCTGTTGTGGTCTCGGTCTTTGGTTGGGAATATTGGACAGGTACCTGCAAAAGGTCCTCAAGTTAGTTTTTCGGTATTGGGTGGTTTTATGTAATTAATGCTCAATAAATACGTACCTTGTCATAGTGTGGGTCAACCTAGTTATAGGGTCAATAAATGCGTACCTTGTCATGGTGTGGGTCAACCTATACAGGGACGAATTGGGCCTTCTTGTTCCTGGGCACAGTTTTTCCCGGTTAATCCTCTGACAACTTGCAAAATTTTGCCTCTAATCCTCCTCTTTATCCTATGTTTAATTGAGGTTTAACTGTGGCCGAGGGGGGTCTCAGCCTAGGATGGTACAATAATGATCCCTCTAGTTCTATCCATTTTTTATGCAGTGAAAATATTCTAGCTTGATCATTACACATATGGCCTTATACTTATGTATCAGGCACCAAATGATTAGAGATTTTTGTTATTTGATCGTTGCCAAGGTTGTTTTTTGGAAGAGTGTATTGTTAGGTTACACATAGAGGAGGAGTTAGTTAGAATTAGAATAGTCATTAGTTAGTTATTTGTTTTGCTAGTTAGATATAAATAAGAAAGAAGGAGAGGGGGAGGGGAGTGTGTAATATTTTTGTAGATTGAGCTTTAGCTCTTTGTGAGGGGGAAACCCTTGAAGGAGAGAGTGCTCTCCTGTTTCTTGTTCTTTTCTTTCTATTCAATAAAAACCTTTCTTTTCTTCTCTTTATAATTCTTGGTTCCTAACAAATTGGTCTGACCTGCCGGATCTGAAAAACTGAAAGGGAGGAAGACAAGATGGAACAAATAATGGCGGCAGTAGAGAAGTTCATCAGCGAACAGGGAAGATGGAATTCGGAAATGAGAGCGGAAATTGTGGGGTTGAAGGAAAGCATGCTGGACTTGAAAGAAATGATGCGGGACATCAAGAAAGGGGACATAATGTCTGAGGGGGGAGAGAAATCTGTTAGAACAGACACCAATCTTCTGGACTTGAAAGAAATTAAAGAATTGCTGTGGGACATCAAGAAAAGGGACAGAATGTCAGAGGGAGGAGAGAAATTTGTTAATGATGAAGAGAAGAAGACCCAAGATGTGGGAGAATGTTCAGATATGAAGAATCACACCCTCTGCAGCGAAGAAAAAACCAACAATGAAGTGAGATTTGCAAGAGAAACTGAAATGATAAGGGCAAAAGGGGATGCTTCAATAAAGAAAGTGAAGATTATGTGTTGTAATGATCTTTTTCTTGATAGGCCAATTATAGAGCTAACTAGTAAGAAAGTTGAAGGTGGAGATGCCGCATCTTCCCAAATTCAGATTTACTTCATATGCATAAGAAATCATTGTGGGATCAAGATTTGATAATGAAGGTGGCTAGAACATCAATGACATCAGAATCTTGGAATTTCAGGAATTTCAACTTACTGGGTGCAGAGACTTTTATACAAAACCCCCTCTCATTCCCACCACCACCTAAGCTTCCAGACCTGAATTTGCATGCAGTAGCCAATGGGTTCTCTCCCTATGATAGACAATATCACAATACTTTCAGGAAGCGTAGAGATTGTGGTGTTGAAGATGAGCCACGGAGACAAGGTTCCACTGTTTCAACCTTGAGGACAAGGTTGTTTTTTTGGAAGAGTGTACTGTTAGGTTACACATAGAGGAGGAGTTAGTTAGAATTAGAATAGTCATTAGTTAGTTATTTGTTTTGCTAGTTAGATATAAATAAGAAGGAGAGGGGAAGGGGGAGTGTGTAATATTTTTGTAGATTGAGCTTTAGCTCTTTGTGAAGGGAAACCCTTGAAGAAGGGAGTGATCTCCTATTTCTTGTTCTTTTCTTTCTATTCAATAAAAACCTTTCTTTTCTTCTCTTTATAATTCTTGGTTCCTAACAGAATGGTTGTTTACTTTGTTTGACTTGCAATTCTATTCAGTTTTTAGTTTCAGCATGAACTACTATTTTACTATAATTGTGCCAATCACAAGTTTAAACAAATATCTGCACAGCGACTTGGATTATGCATGGGTCTTACTAAATCTCATATACTATTTATGATGTGGGGTCAAATGTTTTGACTTCATTATGTCCTTACACCTAATTTCATTGTTTATGAACAAGTCGTATCTGATACACGTCTTTCCAATGATGAATTTTGCTTCTTTGTAATCACCTTTCAGGTGTGATCGTATTCTTTCATATGGCAAAGGGATGAAGTTGTTGACTTACAGAAGGGCAGAGCTCAAACTGTCCGATCACAGACCTGTGACAGCCACATATATGGTTGAGGTTGAGGCATTCTCTCCTAGGAAACTACAGCGAGCTCTAACTTTTACTGATGCAGAGATACAAAATGAACAAGTCATAACAAATTTGAGTAATTGGAACTTAGCTGCTTAACTGGACAGGTGAATTGCTTTTTGTGTCATGAATTTTCAAATGAATAATTTGCATCGAATTCAACCCCCTCACTCTTGATGAGAATCATAACCCTTGCAAAAATAACTTCAGTTAGGTATAGTGAACTAAGTTGAGAATCATAACCCTTGTAAAAATCAACTTTAGTTAGACTATACCTTGGGCAATGTAACATGGATCTAAAGTGCAGATATAGTATCTTAAAGACTAGCGTTGTTCCCAAACCAAATAATTCTACCAGTCTAAGAATCCTATTTTGAAACGGGTTTATCATTCACTCTGCAGAAAAACAAATTGAAACAAAGCAAAGCAAAAGATGCCCTTCTCACTCTTCCTTTCTTTTTATAATTGTTGGAAAGTTCTACATCAGTTGTTTCAATTCTCAGGATGTTGTTTATATCTTTATTGAGTAACTTCACTTCATGCCAATTGATTTTGAGATGAAATCTGAAAATAATGGTTAACTCTTGTTTGTGGAAGCATGCATGACCATTCTTTGAGCCATGTGCCCATATATGGTAGGGGTTTGTAGAGTATGTATAGTCGTAGTACATTACCAATCATAAGTGTTGGAGATCCCACATCCAATAGAGATTGAGACAATTCATTAGTGGGTGCATCACCTCATAAGCCGGTTTTACGAGGTTGAGTTAGGCTTAAAGTTCACTTTTTAATATGGTATCAGAGCCATTTTCGAGTCTATCATAGCGAGTTTTTGTTGGGTTTATCAGGCTACCCATTATCGGACCACTCATCATATGTTATCCCACGCACGAGCTGTCACTCTCGACGTGAGGAGTGTGTTGGAGATCTCACATCCACTAGAGATTGAGACAATTCATTATATATAAGTGGGTGCAAACCTCACCTCATAAGTCGGTTTTATGAGGTTGAGTTAGGCTTAAAGTCCACTTCTTAATAATAAGCATGATGTTTCTTTACTGTTGCAGAATGCTAACATCCTTGCACAGCCATGTGTAAATTATGCATGACTGTACATCTTTCCCAAAGTGGGTTACTGGTTTGAGCATGGCCGTACATAATAATGCATAACTGGGCTTGGAAGTAGAAACCCATGTTTTTCTTGTTGCTTTTTCTCTTTTGAGCTCATGTTCATCCAGCAGAACAACAATGACAATAATTAGGTGGATTTTACCACTTAAGATGTTAGAAAGTGTCTAAACAATTCATTAATATTTGATCCTGTCGCCAACTCAAGCGTGGAGGAATTGCTTTGTCGCTTCCTTACCCGCCTATGCAACTGTGCTATTCGCAAGAATGCTCTTAGAACCTTCTCCGGGAACTTCAAACGCAACCTGCAAAACACACAGACGGCGCCTCTAGCGGCCGTTTGCACTACGACGCTCAAGTTAGGTCACAGAACCACCAACAAAAAATGTCCCTGAATCTCTCTCTGATTCTCTTTTTTCTCTCTCTCTCTGTCTGTGCCTAACAGAATTCTGTTACGCTATCCTCTGCGTGTGTCAGAATTCTGTTACGCTATTGTGCGAAAACGTACCAAAATGAGTAAAAACGTGGGTGTGTACCTTTCACGACGCGGAG
>Ga0123342_1004921_pt1 | contig 19944 bp, 18 predicted proteins | sample Turbeawhitnodule_FD_89960 | JGI IMG/M metagenome (GOLD analysis project Ga0123342, IMG submission 89960) | Root nodule microbial communities of legume samples collected from Mexico - Turtle bean Mexico white nodule | ecosystem: Host-associated > Plants > Roots > Nodule | place: Mexico: Nepantla... | reverse complement strand
GTGTCAGCCGAGAGCATTAATCGAGTGTACCAGCCAAGAGAAGAAGTCAAGAGTTCCCACCAAGGAAAGAAATTAAGTCTTGTTAACCTTTCTTGTGTATTCTTGGTCCTTGTTGTAAGAACAAAATATATATATCAAAACAACTTAGATAAGATGAATACAAAAACAGTTTATAATTCTTTTGTTATTCATTAACTACGGGACAATTTTTTCCTAAATATACAAAATACTTAAAAAAAATAAAACAAAAATACTTTATTTTATTTATTAAATAAAATTTATCCTCATAATATTCATTACCATTTATAATGGTAATCACGTTTGAACTTGTTCTTATCCTCATAATATTATAACCACTTTTGTCACATTAGAAAGTAATTAAAATAATTAATATTATAATAATTTTATGTGTTAATTTTGTTTTATAAACAATAAATATATATATATATATATATATAATAAAATATCGTCTTATTATTTTAGTATTTTATCTTGTTATACTTAGAAGTATATATGAATACTTAGTTTCTACAGAAGTTATACAATCACCTTTTTTAATTTATGTTTATTTTCTTTTTTTTCTAAACTATCTTTTATACTGTTCAATCTACATTTAAATAAAAAAAAATCACTTAAAAATGTTTGATTTAAAATTAAATTAATTTGTATCCATAATGGGGTTTCCTGAGCAAACCCCTAAGCCTTTCTAAGTATTGCCATCAAACACAGCATAAAAGATAGATTCTTTCTTCAATTTTGGGAAAATGGGTGTTTTGATTTTGTAGAATATCTTTGTACTTCTGATTTTCGACAACAGTCAAATTCTTCTTCATGTCATGAATATATCCTACAAGCAATAATTCCATTAGGTTAGAGAAATGTTTGTATTCCACATGACATACCCAGACTTATGAGAACACATTTTTGTCTAGAAACCTTCACCTTCAACATTTTAATGTCTGGTTTATGCTGGAGAAGTTGATGAAGCTTTTAGACTTCTCAGTTGTATGAGAAGTTTTAATCTTTTCACTATTTTGGTTTCACCACTTAAATTACATACTTCTCATGTTTATCTTCCATGTGTACCTCCAGTGGCAGGTGTCATGCTTCACAATTCTATATTAAAATTTAGTTTTAGTTTATCATATATTATAATTAATAGCATCACATTTCAATAATTTTCTAAATGTAATAATATAATAAAAATAATTATCGATATTTTTTATTACAGTAAAATAGTATGCCAATAAAAAGTAGTTACCGAAGTATATTTTAATCTTGAATTTTAAGGAAAAGGTAAAAAATGACAAGTGAGACTGGTACCCAATTGTCTAAACAGTCAGTTTTAGACTAACTTTTTCTATTACATCAATTTCTTGAGGCACTTTTCATTTATTTTAAAATAGTTTGTTTTGTAATTTATATTCTACACTTTGAGAAATTTATTCAGAGTGGGAGGTTACCAAGAAATTAACAGGTTGCAGATAAGAATGACTTCCTGTTTTGTTCTTTGTTACACCCTTCCAATAATTTACATCCACAATCCACTTTAATAATATAATAATTATATTAAAAATTTAAATTTAAATTAGAAATAAAATAAATATTATTATTTTAAATTATTGAATTAATGTTTAGTGTTTGGTGGACACCCTTTTTAGATAAGTACTTGAATTTTTCAGTATATAATCAACCGTGCTAGTAATAAAATACATCCATTTAATACCTTAAAAAATTATTATTTTAATTATATTTATTTTAATTTTTAATTAAAAATATTATTATATTATTATAATTGGTTTTCAAAGACATTTATTTACTATTTGAATGTCAAAATAAACTTTTCCTTTAGCGAAAGAAAGAGTAGGTAAAGTTTCAGAGAGAAAGTGTCACTGCATTATTATAATAGAGAAATCTTATATTATAAAAAAAACAAATTTTTTAGTTAGAACTACTACATTCGTTATGGATAATAGAGAAATCTTATTATATTATAAAAAACAATTTTTAAAAAAAATGTATATTCGAGTTTTAATTTATAAACGTATTTGAAATATATGATTTATTTTTAAATTTAATTTTTAAGAATATTTTTGGATTGTACGATATTGTAATTAAAATCTTCTTTTTAATACATGATGTTTACATAAATAATATTCTACAGAACTCATATTTGCTAAATACAATTTTTGTGTAATTTTTACAAACGTGTACAGATGATAAACGATTTTTTTAAAATTAAATCGTATTTAGTATATAAATTCTAAGATTAAAAAAATTTGTCCATTTACAAAATTTTAACTTTAAATTGCACTAATTTAAGAAAGAAATCAAATAACAAGATTTAAAAATATTAATCATTATTTTTCTCATTGATTGATTCAGATCTAATCTCAACACTTGTAATGGTTTTATTCTTTTATATAGCTGTGTTGATCCTGTCATCATGACATGCCACATAAAATTTGGTGTGGTCTGTCATAATCTAGTGACCTCATAACTCAGCTCATTCTCAGCAGTGGTGATCCATATAATGGATTAGAATTACGTTTTGGGTTGAAACAAGATGGAGAAACAAAACAGATGATAAGTTGGTGAACCAAGATTTCACACAATAAGATTTTGTTATGTGATTCAGCTCAATGAGAATGGAAATCCAAATCCAAACTTATTTTACAAATGAAGATCAACATATCCTACAAATTATCATCACAGTCCAAAGAAGCACATTCACCTTGATGGAAAATAGGAAGCATGAGGTGAAAGGTGCAGTTACACAGGCTGGGCAATGCATTCCTCCACTTACAATTTAAGCCACAACAGGATACGATGCACAAGTTGCAACACCTGAAATTAAATCAAAAGACGTTATATAAACTAGCAGTGAAAAATGACTGATCTCAGATATATCATCAATATCAACAACTATAAGAATGTCAAAATTTCACCGAGTCATGAAAGGGTTTGAAATTTTGATAGTTGCTCTCCATATCACATCTAAAGGCCTTTGCCATATTTCCCCAATCACTTAGAAAAGGACTTTGTGGGTCACTTCTGTTTAAAAACTTAGAAAAAATGTTGGTTGTCTATGTCTGATCTGGATTCATTAACTCGGGATTTAACAGAAAGAACAATCCCAGGTATATAGAAAACAGATGAAGAGAAAATATGTGTAAGAGAGAGAATGGTACTTCAGAAAATGTAGTATTCTATTGCAATAGATAAGGTTTGATCAAGTAAAAACTTACGGTACAAAAAATGAAATAATATATTTTCTGATTGAGAAAAAGTTTGCTACTCCTAGTTTAATTATTGTTAAGACTAGTGTCATCCAAACTTGTGAAATGCATGAATTTTTAACTATTCTTTAAGAACTTGGATCTGGTGGATCTTACCGCACATATTCTTTCCAAACTCCATCTTGAAGTAGCCATTGTCACCCCAGTTGCTTCCCCATGAATTTTTAATTATCCAATATGGAACCCCATCCTCAACTCCATACCCAACAGCAAGAACGGCATGATTTACATCCTGCCACCAAAATTCATATTTTATTAATGTCCAATGAATGACTGTTTTAGTTATAAACAAGTGCACAGATGCCAAAAGTTATAAACATACATCCAGAACAAACAACGATGCATTGAACTTGTAGCTAAACATTTTGTTCTAAAATTTACAGTACACATTAGATTTGGAAGGATGAGGACTCTTGCATAACACTCACCATTGGCGTGCTGCCACAAGTGTTGCTAGTGTAAACTCCTTTATTGTAGAATCGAAAGTCGTCCACCACCTCAAATGCCACACTAACTGGCCGAGCGAAAGCAACTGCATGTTTCAATTCATCCTCAGCACCCTACATCCCAGACAAAACTAAAATCAGTTAAATATAGCACGTAAAAGTAGTTGAAGTAGGAATTATCCACACATATCAAGCAGAAACCTATCTATCCGTTTAATTACCAAAGTGATATTAACAGAGTCAATGACTCGAACAGCAACGTTTTCAGCTGAAAATTTACAGACACCATCTTCTGCGGTGTAGGGATATGCTTCCTCGGTGTCAAGGCCACCATTGTATTTAATGTATTCAAATGCTTGAGACGGCAACCCACCTCCACAGCCAAAGTTGTTGAAAGCGCCGGCACAATCCACTAGCTGCTGCTCAGAGAGACTGATATTCTTCCCAAAGGCCTGTGCGTAAGCTGCCTCCAAGGAACCAGTTGTGCTGCATATTACAAGTTTTGCGGTTACAAGAGTGATAAATTAGAATATTTAACTCATTCCAAACAGTTTCTTGGATCACAATGCAACCTGAATGTCCAGCAAGATCCGCAGTGACCTTGATCTTTAACATGGCTGACTATACCTTCTTTTCTCCAGTCTTTCTGCATGCACACAAAGGCTCTTCGGAATCAGAACGCAAATATTTTTCAAGAAAAAAGCAAACCAAGGACATTGACCAAGTTGCAGTCAGATCGGGAAAATGTAAACTACATTCAGTCTAGTATCCAATACTATATTAATAGTTTTTTTTAACTCATAATATGCAACCCACGTGAAAAATAACATAGAAGTAAAAAAAGAAAGGAAAAGAAAACAAATATTGACGACTATACTAATGGCAAAAAAAATTAAAAACAAACTTTTAAGAATAAATTAATTAACTACATTAGGAGTTTAATAGAAAAAACAAAATCAAACAAAAGAACATTTTCTTCCCAATCACAAGGAAGAGAAATGATTCCCAATCACAAGGAAGAGAAGGAAGAGAAATGATTAAGAGAAATGATTGAATACCAATAATTTTGTAATACCCTCATGAATTTGTGTTCGAAGAGGATATTTATATGACTCAATATGAAAGATGTATAGTTCCAAGTAAAAATGAAAAAATGTGCAAACTTTTAAAATCTCTATATGGATTGAAACAAGCACCAAAACAATGATATGAAAAGCTTGATAATGTTTTACTTTGTGAATGTTTTTCTACCAATTATGTTAATAAATATATGTATTTTCGATCTAAAAATAGTGAATACGTCATTATATATTTATATGTGGATGACATGCTAATTTTTGGTACATGCAATGATATTGTTTTTAAAACAAAACTTTTTCTTGGAACTAAGTTTGAGATGAAAGACATGGGTGAAACAAGTGTGATTATAAGAATTAAAATCATAAGGGAGATAGTATGTTTGGTTACTATGACTTTATATCAGTGAGCACCCCTTATGATTTAACTCTAGATTAAAGAAGAAGAAAGGATAATTTATTTCTCAAACTCAGTATGTCGATACAAGTGAACCTTGTGACCAATATGAGTAAATGGGTGGTAAACTCAGTATATTACCTCCTACACAAGTGCGGGGGATGGAGAAGAACAACTTTATCTTGGTGATTCCAGGAAAACTCTTGTCTTAGAAAGAGGAAAGGTTCTTCTAAAACTCACATAAGGTAAAACTCTGAATTTAAGTGATGTGCTACATGGGCCATCGATTAGAGTTAATTTAATCTTTGTAGCATTGCTAGGCATATGATTGGGGTTAAAGTGTCATTTGAATTTGACAAGATTGTTATGACAAAAAATAATATTTTTGTGAAGAAGGGATATTGTGATCAAGGTCTTTTTGTATAAACATTTATGAAATTATTAATGAAACTGGATCTTTTGATTATATTGTTGATTTGTATGATTCGTGGCATACTAGATTAGGACATGTGAATGCATGACAAACAAAGTAATAAACGTGATATATGTGTAGAATCTAAAATAACGAAAAAAACAAGTCATTCTTTTGAACGTCAAACTGAACTTCTTGGTTTAATTCATACTGATTCCGTTGATTTAAAACAGACCATATCCAGAGGTGGTAAAAATTATTTTGTAACATTTATAAATGATTTTTTTATACACCAAAGTGTATTTAATTAAACATAAAGATTAAGCTTTTGATATGTTATTAATTTATAAGGCGGAAGTACAAAATCAATTGAATAAGAAAATTAAAAGAATTAGGTCAGATAAAGGTGGTAAATATGTTTTGTTTAATGATTTTGTGTTAAAGAAGACATTATTCATGAAGTAACCCCACCATATTTACCTGAATCTAATGGAGTAGTCGAAAGGAAAAATAAAACTCTAAAAGAAATTATGAATGTCAAACTTATTAGTTCTAATGCTCCTAATAACCTTTTGGGTGAATATCTGCTTACCGTGTATTTTTTGCAAAATAGGATACCACATAAGAAAATTGGTAAAACACCATATGAGTGTTGGAAAGGTTATCAACCTAATCTGAAATACCTAAGAGTGTGGGGGTGCGTAGCTAAAGTGATGTTAGCTGGTCCTAAGAAAAGGAAAATAGGTTCTAAAACATCTAACTATATGTTTTTAGGCTATGTGAAACATAATGTTGCCTATAGGTTCTTATTCTTAATAGTGATATAATTGAGCGTAACACTACAGTAGAGATGAAAAATATTGAATTCTTATAACATATTTTTTTCTTTAAAGAGTAGGGGTACATCTAAACAACCTATAGATAGTGTTAGTGATGACATAAGCAAGGATGTTAGGAGAAGTAAAAGACAGAGAAATGAAACCTCGTTTGGAGATGATTTTTACACTTATCTAGTTGAAAATGATCCAATAAGTTTTTTAGAAGTTACTAGTGCTCTTGATGCTAAATTTTGGGATAAGACCATTAGAACTGAGATTGATTCAATTAACAAAAACAATACTTGGACCTTAGTAGATCTGCCTAAAGGAGCCAAACTCATTGATTGTAAGTGGATCTTTAAGAAAAAAGTATCTTCATGATGGATCCAAAGAGAAATATAAGGAAAGATTAGTAGCGAAAGATTTTACTCAAAAACCTAACATAGATTACTTTGATACATTTGCCCTAGTTACTAGGATTTCCTTTATCCCAGTGTTGCTAGCCCTAACATATATCCATAAGCAAGTCATTCACCAAATGGATGTTAAATTAACTTTTCTGAATGGTGAACTAGAAGAAGAAATTTATATGACTAAACCTGAAGAAAAAGTGTGCAAACTTTTAAAATCTTTGTATGGATTGAAACAAGAACCAAAACAATGGCATGAAAATTTGATAATGTTTTACTTTGTGAAGGTTTTTCTACCAATGATACTAATAAATGTGTGTATTTTAGATCTGAAAATGGTGAATATGTCATTATATATTTATATGTGGATGACATGCTAATCTTTTGTACATGTGATAATATTATTTTTAAAACAAAACTTTTTCTTGGATCTAAGTTTGAGATGAAAGACATGGGTAAAACAAGTGTGCTTCTAGGAATTAAAATCATAAGGAAGCGTGATAGTATATTACTATGCCAAGAACAATACACTAAAAAACTTCTTAAGAAGTTTGACTACTATGACTTTAAGTTAGTGAGCACCCCTTATGATGCTAACTCTAAATTAAAGAAGATAATTGGGAGCTTATTGCATTTAATGAACTTTTCTAAACCAGATATTACTTATGCAGTAGGTAGACTGAGTAGGAACACTCAATGTCCTAGTCAGGATCATTGAGGTGTGCTTGCGAGACTCATGAAATACTTAAGAGGTACAATGGATTATACCATTGAATATAGTAGATTTCTCATTGTGCTAGAAGGGTACAATCAATGTTGTCAAACTCATAACTCGTTCGAGGATCGGGAAGGAGATAAAAGATCATAACTCGAGGATTGTAACTCGACTCTTAATAGTTACTAACATATGAAAATAATATTCAATACATAACACAAGTGGAAACATGTGCATAAATCATAAATTGTTCATACAAAAAGCAACTAAGTTCACAAATATTTAATACAATTAAAATATTCAAGGAAATCATTCATATTAATTGAAGGATAATCATCACCCTCTTCTACAATATCTTCATTTTCATTAATGTTATCTATGCGATGACCTTCATCATCCTCCACATCATGAAGTTGGAGGGACCTCCAAATCATCCATAAGTTCAACTTCTCCAACTTCAACCAAATCATCCATAGGTTCAATATCATTTGCATCATTATCTTCCATAGTCCATTCATCATCAAAGGCAAGATCATCAATGTTGTAGTCTTTTGTTTTCCTAACATCTTTTTTCTTCATCAATCTTGAATTAGTCATCACAAAGACTACATCATTCATGGTCTTCTGGTGTAAACAATTTCTTTTTTTAGTGTGGACCTAACTAATTATAAAATTAATCATAACAACATATTAGCCTCTAATTATAAAATGAGCTCATAAATTTAAATGTTTACCCTTTCAAACACCCTCCAATTGCACTCACAACCAGATAAACTACAAGTCAAATCAATGTTGTCAAGATTGCGAGTTAGATCGATGACCTTCTGATCTTGCGATCTTTTTAGAAGAAAACGGGCTGGTTTGGAGGTGGGATCGGATTCTCTCCGGATCAGAGCGATCCGGCGATCCAAGGGTTGGACCGAACGATCCTTGGGCCTCTACAATCCATGACGCGACCCAAAAAAATCCCTAAACCTAATAAAACATAGAAACCCTAATTTGAATACCCAAAAACCCTAATATGAGAACCCAACCATAATTTGAATAACATGTGCCTCTGTCGTGTCATTTCATCGTTGTTCGTGCTAGCCGTTTCGTCACCGCCACCAGCGCTACGTGTCGTCGCCGCTAGCACTACGTTTCCCCACTTCATTTGGGTGATAATTGCGTAGAAAGTGGAAGAACTGATCCTGCATGGAAGCATTGTTTGTCTATTGATGGAAAAACAAGGAACTTAAGATGTAAATATTGTGAGAAAGCATTGATAGAAGGGGTATACAGACACCATTTAGTAGGGACTTCAAAGGACGTGGGAGCATGTATATCAGTGTCAGAAGATGTTAATAAATCATTGTTGGATACTGTTGTTACTCTAGAGTAAAATTTGTTAAGGAAATCAATCACTAGAGAAAAGAGTAGTGTGGGACACACTGTGGGTTATTCAGAAAGTGCTAGAAAAATACCAAATGAAGAAGAGATTGAGGACTCATCAACTATTTTCAAAAGAGGAGGAACTCAAAGTACTATTAATGTCATTTTCAAGAAGAATGATAAAGAGGATGCATGTCAAAGAGATTGCTCAATTTTTCTACAATAGTGTTATTCCTTTTAATGTAGCAAAGAGTGAGGAATTTAAGAGGATGGTTGAATTAATTGGTAGACATGGCGCCGAATTAAAGCCACTATCATATCATGAAACAAGAGTGAAATATTTTGAAGCAAGAGGTTGAGAAGACAAATATGATTCTAGAACAACATAAATTTTTTTGGAATAAACTAGATGTACAATAATGACAGATGGATGGACTGATAGGAAGAGGAAGACTATACTTATTTTTTTGGTAAATAGTCAAAGGGGAACTGTCTTTTTGAAGTCTATTGATGCATCTAATATATGCAAGACAACTGAAAAAACTCTCTTGGGACTGGTTCATATAGCTAGTTATACTAGCTTTGACGCATTATATCTTATATGAACCCAATATTTTCTTCATTCTTTCCTTTTATCTTCTATCTTTTGCAATATGTGGGGGATTGTTGTGAATCTGTGAGTATTGCCAACGATATTGTTGAAAATAAAAACAGAGATCGTGAACCTTGAAGAGGTTAGCACCTTTCTTTGTTTGTGGATTTTTCATTTCGCTTCTTCTTAAACTCCTGATCTATCGAAAGAGATCTCGGAACGCCGAAGAATGTTGCAGAAGGTTACAAAACGTTGTAGAAGTCTCGGTCTCACTGGCAATGGGCTTTCTCCATAAGTCTAAGATGGTTTACTCTTCTTTTTCCATAGGTCCCCTCCTTCTCCGGTGGTTTGTTCCAATTCCGACAGCCAAATCCATGGAGCGGTGCCACTAAAATAAGGTTTTGAAGCTGCGACAATTTTGACTTTTCTCCCTCTATAAAGATTCTTACACAACTTCAAATTAGACTCACGGCTACTCCTCCCTTCCTCTGCTTTTTTTTCTCTTTTCTCTTTATAATATTTTTAGTATACTAGGTTCTTATTCTTTTAAGAGTTTCTTACTAGTTTTGATATTCTCTATATTATTCAAGAAGCTCATGTTATATGTTGTGAGACTTGTGCAATATATAAGTCATTACGGACAATAATAATTGTGTCTCAGAGAATAAACCTTATTCATGTTTTTTTCAACTTAAATAAACAACATGAAATAAAAAAAATCAAACAAAAGAACATTTTCTTTCCAATCATACACAAAGAAGAGGAATGATTCAATAATTCTGTAAAAAAAATCCCCTGATAATCACACACCATAAATATAACGTAAATTTCTTTATAAATTAAATTTAACTTTTATATACTTTAATGGGCACTATCTCTCTCCTAGTTTCTCTAACTATTTTTTTTTTAATTTGTATATAAACTAATTTGTTCATGAAAAAGTTAAAAAAAATTATTGTTATTCATTTTCTATATAACTTTACCATTGGTTTAAACATGTTCTAAACTCTTACTTTTAATTGATATATAAATTAATTTTAACTTATATTTTATTTTCTTATTCAATAACTTTATTAAAATCTTATCTCAGAAAAAACATTATCTAGTTTTTTATTTGCTATATTTATTTCTTTTACTAATGTCGGATACTTTTTTTTTCAAAAGTACTTAAAGTTAAAAAAAGTATAAACAATATTTAATTTCTTTTATAAATTAAATATTAATTTTTATACAATTTAATTAATAGTTTTTTGAAGTTAAATAAAAAAATTTCACAAGTTAATTTATAAATAAACTTATAAAAAATAATTTATTTTAATATTTTTATTTACTTGTCTTATAAATACTTTAAAAAAAAGTTTACACAAATGTACCAATTACCATGAATAAATTTATCCAAAAATTAAGAGTGAAGTGAAATTTTAAATAATGAAAGTGGTAGGTTAATCATACTTTTTTCCTTATCAGAATGATGGTAGTTTTTTTTAATCTCATATTAATTGATATAATAAAGTATTGATTTTTTAATTTATTTTTAAAAATACATTACTATTTATATTTGTAACAAAGAAAATTGATTTATTTATTGAGAATAATGATTGTTGTAAAACAGTTTGAAATAAATGAAATATTTAGTATTAATATAATTAACGTGAATGTTCCTTAAAAAACAATTAATGTAAATAACAGAAACCTTTTAGTTGTTTACGGAATAAACTTGTGTATAAATCTTGGTGAAAGGGCGTCACTTGTTACTTAGTGGAAAGTTTTAAAATTGAAAAAAAAAAAGTAATGTGAGGGATTTTAATGTAAATTAATTTAAAATGAAATTAGTTAAAATTTAAATAACATAATATAACTTATTATGTTTTTTTATTATATATTACGTTAAATAATTTCACAATTAAAGTTATATAATAGATTATGAGATTATATAATTAATTATGTGATTAATTTGTATTTTTTTTAATATAATAATTATACATAAATAATAAAATATCAAATAAAAATATTTTTTCTTATCTCTTATAATTTTTGAAATAACTCTTAGTTTTACGAACATATTTTCAATTTTCTCTTCTTTTATTTCCCACTTCTTTCTCTTTTCCTAATTTTTCATCATACCCTCCAATTCCAAACAAAAGATCAATCAAGGCAACAAATTCTTAGGTTAAACTATGCCACATTCTCCTCTGTACACAGTCTCTGTGTACGCAGATGCTCGCATGATTTAGTAGGCACTATATTAATTTCATATGATGATTAATTCGTTCATTAATTTCACGAAATGAAGTTAAAAATCAGCAACAGTTACAGTTGGCGAAACTACCTCTTCAGGAGGAGCAGCATCCGTAAGCCTGTGGTTGCCTTTGAGTGTGGCGGAGCAGTTCTGAGCAGCGCCGAGTCTGTGTCTAGTGAACTCCTCCCAAGTCCAGTCAGCAAAATCTGCGAGTTCAGAATTTACAATCTCGCTTCAAGTTGTAATCGAGGAGAGAAAAGGAGGAAAGAGAAGAGAGTGAAATAGTGAATCGGTTAGCAACATACGATTTACGCCGAGCGTATAAGTGAGAGGCCTCTTGTTGGTGGATCTGATGAGTCGGATATTATCGGAGAAGATCCGAAACCGGTGCCGGATCTCGTCGGCGGAGTGGTAGTTCTTGCCGTAGCGTCGAGCGAAGCGCGCGAAGGAGAGAGCGTTGCGGCTCTGTCCGATTACGTCGAGCACGCGCGAGTCCAAGTCCGACGCCAGCCGGATAATGTTTGACTCGTCGAAGGTGGAGCCTGCGACGGCGATGACAACGGCGCAGAACGCGAAAACCAGTAGCAACAACCGCGCCATCTCTGAGTATGGTTTTTTTTTCTTTTTTTGCTGTCGCTATTGGCTGGTTTTAAAGAAATGAGGGATTGGCTGTTTGGCGAAATGACCAAGATGTCCCTCCGCTTACTTTACATCCTTCCCTATCTCACATATTTTTCGCGTGAGATATTTTAATTGTACTCGAGATCAATGCGTAATTATTAAAAAGGATTCACTAATATTTAATGGTGAAGAAGAGTGGAGTTTGATTGTGTAAACTAAGGAGAAATGTAAAGAAATTGTGAGGAGATATGTGCTCAAATTTTCTCTCACAATCTATGTGTTAATTCAATAAATAATATATTAAAATATAGTAAGTGTGAGGACAACTGATCCACCAGGTAGTGTATAACTTAAATTATATGATTCAATATATTATTTAATGTATAGTTTATATTACATGTATAAAACAAATTTTGCATGTATGAAAAATGTAACATAATGATTTTATAAATCGAATACTAAATCCTAAATTTAAGTAAAGAGAGACTCTTGTTAATATCTAAGTAGTAAAGATTCACTGTGAAATAAGTATATGTAAGTATATGTGAGTGAAGAAAAATATTTACTTTTTTTCATTCACATTTACTTACACTTTTCTTAAGTTTCCCACCAAATTTATACTTATGGAAAATGTTATACTATGAGTTATAAAAATGTACTATTTTGTATGTAAATGCTTGTTCCTATGAAAAATGAAATCACTTTTTTTTTAAACATGGAGGGTTTTTAACATGTGACTTGCTCACTTCATATATTCATCTATAAATATTAAGTATTTATGAACAAAAATTTGTGTTAGGTGATAGTTAGATTTTTTTTATAATATATAGATTTATAACACTAATTATAAATTATCTTAAAAATCATTGTCTACATAATAATTACGTTCATAATTACAATTAACATCATAACTCATTCAGAAACCAAACAAAGGTAATATACTTTAAGCGATTCAATCTAACATATTGTATATACACCACAACATGTGAATTACACTATTATATTATTAAGATAAATGTATCCATCAATAACAACTTAAACGAAACATCATGAATAAGATGTCAAAATCCTTAGTCACATTTCCAATGTACAACATACACATGTATGTATATATATATGTATGTATATATATATGTATGTATATATATATATATGTATGTATATATATATGTATATATATATATATATGTATATATATATATATATATATATATATTTCAAATATACATAATTAATCCATCAATTTATATACAACATACTCGACAATAATTAATATTATAACACATGCATAACAACAATATATATGCATTTTCACTGTATTACATCACTTAAGTGAGTTCTTCTCACTTGCGCAATCTCACATCTCATATTAGGAATAAGTCATCTTCTTTAAGTGATCACTCATAGCTGCAACGAGATACAACCAGAGAGTAGAGTTTAAGGTTGTACTCTCCTCACTATAACACTTAACTCACCACTTTAGTGTCCATCATTTGAAAGTCATGTTAATGTTTGAGCAATGTACACATGGTGTCATACTTCTAATATATTATAAAGTTTTTCCATGTGTTTCACAAGTGCTTAAGTGATAGAACATTTCATGAACACCTAAAAAAGGTTGCATGGTTCTCCAAGCATTTAGAACCCATGCATATCGCCAAATTTCTCGCTTAAGCATTCAACACAATTCTTGAGAATCATGCAAATTGCTTGAGCGTTCAACTTAATACTTGATTGATATGCTCCTAGAGGAAAGAGAGTTGTGACTGCCTCTTCCTCGCTCAGACTACAAGCTACAACTTGAGTGATACGCTCTATCATTTGAGCACTCACAATGTCGCTTTAGTGATGATAAGTAGTGATTGTAATGATTACACACCACACGAGTCTCACTTACGTGACAACATGTCATTCGAAAATATTCAAACTTAAAGCACCCCAAAATAGAAAACACAAAGAGATTTCCAATACGACTTTATTGATATACTCCATTGTTTGAGCACTCACAATGTCACTCGAGTAATGATAATTAGTGGGTGTAATTATTACACACACATTGGGTCTTACTTAAATGATAATAATGTATTCATTCAACTTGACAACAATCCAAAATAGAAAACACAAATGTATTTCCAACTTTTTACAATTTAAAAACATGTTTCCAAAGTGTTTCATACATTAACACATCATTATCTTGTCTCACTTACAATACCAATCTTAGTTGTTGTTTACTCCTATTCCAACTTATAGGTATAAATATGTATATATTCAAATGTATGTCGAATAATATTTAGTTGTATAGTAAATTTTATATATTTCTATTTTAAAAATATTAAATGTGTTTATTTTATAAATTACTAAAAAATTAATATAAATATATCTTTTCTCTTTAAAATAGCTATCAACAAACAATCTTACTAATGTTTAAACTTAAATATAATTTTCTTCCTACACTTCCATAGTTTTTTTGTCACCCATGGACAAGCGAAAAGACAATTTAATCCTAAAAACTACATTTCAAACTGTAAAATCTGAAAAGTATTTATAAATTCAAAAATAGCTTATAAATTCTATAATTCGTAATATATTTTTTAAGAAACATATTTTAAATTATAGAATCTAGAAAATACCTTCCAAATTCTATATAATTGCGTTGTAAGATGGGATATTGCTCTTGAGAAGAGAAAAATGGAAAGGAACTTTCAAAAGAGAAAGACTGGTCGTGGCCAGGAAGAAGAAGATGTTGGGAGGAAGAAGAAGATGTGCGGCTATGAGGAAGATAGGTGTGAGATTACTTTAATTTTTTCCATTAAAGGTATAATGGTCATTTAGTTGAATCTATCAAGGTGCAGGGAAGAAGTATGGAGTTGCATGAAGAATTGGCCTGAACTGATTGGTTTAACATAATTTTAATCTGCTTTTTGTAAATTTGGGCCGAAGTTTTGTTTTTAGGTTGCTTTTGTCTTTCAAATATATTTTTGTATCTTTGGGCCATAAGTATGCACCCTATCCATTTTAAACTTATGATATTAATGTTATTACACAATGTTTAAATAAATTCATTATTATTAAATATATATATATATATATATATATATATTTAGTATAAAATATACTTATGTAAAATTTTCAATTTTAATTATTCCATGTTAGAACATAAAAAATATGAGAGTAACTGTATTTATGGACAAAAAAATAATGAGACTTATAAATACTTATTACTTATAAATTGGAAAACGTAAAAAATCTGGAAACAAAATTCAAAAAGCTGAAACATAAAAAATGGCTGGAAAAAAATTTAGAAACGAAGGAAGGTATAAATAAGACAGGTGAATGAATGTTAAAAAAAATAAAAAATTATATATATATATATAATATAATATAAATGTCTTAATTTGTGATTAAAAATTCTTGGCTCACTCAATAATTGAGTAGTTTGCTAATAAGATTAATAATTTTTATAAATAATTATAAATTGAATATCTTAATTCTACTTTAATTTAATGGAGCTTTATCTTTGACTTTTGTAACAAACTATTATCAATGTATAAATAATGTTAAATCTTGATATTTGATCAATGTTGTGGAATCAATAAAATTAGTGTAAGAAAAAACCTTATTTTTTGGTTTATAAATACTAGTTTTTGTTAGGCTATTATCTTATATATGCCTAATAAGTTTTTCTTTTATGTCATAATTTTGGAAACTTTTAAAGTTTTATAATAAGAGACTAAAAATCCAGATATTTATTTAATTTTAAGATTATTTATTGTCTTTTATTCGTCTACCCACTTAAAATGATAACTTTGCTCTTATTAAATATGAATTTATAGTATTTGCTCAAATATTGTCCTTAATTATTGTTATTAGATTAAATCAATCCAAATTAATGAGTTATTGGTTAGATTAATTAAGTGAGCTTGATGGGTCGGTCGAAATAATCTGTATAAGAGTACAATTTTCTAAAAAATCATACTTTATATATTGAATCGTATTGGGTTATTCCTTTTTTAAATGAATATAATTAAATTATTAAAAATAGTATTATTTCATTAAAATGGTATTATTTTATTAAAATAAGTATCTTTTTATGGACAAATGTTAATCTTATTTGACTTTTTTTAACTATAAAATGTTAATAATCTCCTTCGAAAAAAAGAAAACCAGTTCAACATACATTATATTGCCCAGTGACTTTAGACTTTACAAAAATTAAGGACAATAATGGAACTACCTAGAAATAAAAAAGTCAGAGTAAACTATAAAATAAACGACAAAAACACTTTTCTTTTCAAATTAGTAAATTATTTGCTTCTAGAACGCCCTTTCCCTTTGATTATAATTTTTCTGACGTATATTTACGTTATGTTGAGCAAAATTAATTTGTAATTCATAAATTAGCGAGTAATTGATAAATAAGATGACAAAATATTTTTTTGGATAGATAATAAGTTGGTAGTGAATGAACTTTTGATTATAAATTTTGAATTGATAAATTAATTTATTTGATTAGTCACAATAAACATATTCTTAAGTGATATAAGCTAGTATTTATTTTATTAGTCACAATAAACATACTCTTAATTTCTATGAATAAAAATAATATCGATATACATTTTATACATTTAGATAATAGATAACATATTAATGAAAGTACACATAAATTATCATATGCCTTATTTCTTCTCTACTCTTTTTTTCACCTCTACTTTATCTTTTCTCTAAAAAAATAAATAAATGAAGAAAATAAAATAAAATGAAGTAAAAATATATTATTTTTCATAATTTATTCAAGAGAAAATAAAGAAATATATTCTCTTACTAAATCTCATTTATATAAAAGATTTCAGACATGAAATTGAAAAGACAAAATATAGTGTTATCTTAATTTTTTTAAATTAAGTATTTTAAAAATAAAAACAATGAATGATATTTACGATAAGAAAAAAAATACCATAAAAAATTTCATTCTCAATTAATATACAATTTATTTTTTTATTTTCACTCACTCTTCCATTCATATATACAAGCAAATAAAATGTTTTCATTTTTTTTAATATTCATTTAAGTTTTACGTATTTTTAATTTATTATTTTTTCTACCATTTCTATATCCTCTTTTTAATTTTTCTCTCTCTTTATGTCACTTCTAATATTGAGAATTGAAGATAGTCAATGATCTAGATGCACCAGTGCATACAAGAGTCATTTTTTTCATAAATATTATTCGTACTTAGATAGAGACTCTATCTCAATTAATTAAACGCTTTAGAAATTTATATTTGACTCCAAAAACTAACCATCTGGAAATGATTAACCAAGTCAGCGTGTGAATATTTGGCAAAATCAAATTCCACTTTGGAATAGAAGGAATTTTTTTATAGATTTTATTTAATTTATGAAGATATACAAATAGGTTGAAATCATGACAATACTATAAAGAAAGTGTATAGTAGACACTTCCATACTATGTATCTGGAGAGGGATATTAGAAACAACTTTCTTCTCTTTTTAATTATGTTCACACTCACCTTGAACACTTAATTTTTAATTTCTCAATGAGAAGCTGGAAACAATCTTCTAGAGTAGCAGGATTTTTTACATGTTAGCTATATTCATGAATCATATAAGATTGCATTGCGAATTTCTAACCAAATAATTTGTCAACATAGATGTATATTTTGTAGGACCTGCATATGTAAACTGCTAATTATTCTAAAATATTTAAAAGGAAAGTTTGACAATATTAGAGAATAGATGAGCATTCAAACGTGAATAGCAATGAATCGACAAAATCTCTGTCAATCTCTTGGAAAATTAATGGACCGAGTTTTGACACAGTTTTAACATTATACATGACATTTCTCCATAATTATGACAGAAGAGTAGAGAATGAGGAAATAGCTGAAGAAGATTGAGTCTGACCTTAAGAAAATACGCGTCTCCCTCTAGAAGCTCATCACATCCTTTCCCCACTGTCAAACCATTTGCTGCTGCAACTTTTGTCTTTTATTACTCACTAACATTTTTTTTTATCCATGTAGGACTATATGTATTATGAATCACACGACCACTCTCAAAAATAGAAAAAAAATATTATTGTGTATCTCAAAAGTATGTGTTTACATGAAAGGAAACAAATATATAAAGATATTTGTGAAGGGATGGTAAAACAGTTTACGTAATTGCTTGTCTAAAGCTCTCCGTAAACTCATGGTTGGATTGGGGGCAATTTTGAGTTTATGTTTGACACAAATAAAGGTAGGTCAAAGACAAACTTTGTGAAAGGATCAACAACTTGAAAACGTTCATGATATGAACAAGTTGAACCATATAGTTTTGAACATTATCTCTAACAAAATGCAAATCAAGCTCAAAATGTTTGGATTTGGAATGCATGATTGGGTTTGCACTTAAGAGGACAACGCCAAGATTGTCAGAAAAAAAATTTGAGGAGGTGGAGTCTGTATGTGAAGCTCATGAAGAAGTGACTTAAGCCATAAAATCTCAATCATGACAACTGCAACAACCCTGTACTCTGCCTTTGTACTGCTTTGTGAAACATTTTTTTGTTTGTGTGTTGACCAAGAGATGAGATTGTTGTCGAAATAGATGCAGAAACCAGTGGTGGACTTCCGGTCATTAGGATCTGCACTCCAATCAGCATCAGAGAAGGCTTTGACAAAAGAGGGAGATTGTTGGTGTAAAAGGAGTCCATGATCAATAGTGTCAGCTAGGTACCGAAGAATACGCTTGACAGATTGCCACTGATGAAGTTGAGGGGAATGCATAAATTGAGCAACCTTATTAACAGAGTGTGAAAGCTCAGGACGAGTTACAAGAAGATATTGAAGAGTGCCCACAACAGAACGATACAAAGTTGGATCACTGAACATTTCAGATGAATTCTGATGGAGGTGAGTGTTGGAAACCATATGAGTGGGGTAAGGTTTAGAAGCCAACATGTTTATACGTTGGAGAAGATCACGAATGTTCTAGGAATGTGACAAATGCATGTTCCCATTTGATGTGCGAGAAACTTGAATGCCCAAAAAATGATGAAGATGCCCTAGGTCCTTCAAGGGAAAATAAGAATGAAGTTGAGTAATAGAGATGAAATTTCAGTGTCAGATGAACCAGTGATTAGAATATCATCAACATAGACTAATAAAAAAAGAGAAAAATAGGAGTGTATTTTACAAAGAGAGATATATCACTCTTGGTGGATTTAAAACCAAAATTGATCCTGCCTGTTGACCAGAACGCAAGAGCCTCACCTCGTCGAAGGTGTTCTTCCTCTGGATCGGCTTTGCACCACTCAAGCTTCCGTCCTTCACCTCGATTCACCTCAAGAACCTGCAAAAGACAGAATGGCGCCGCTGCGGCCGATCGCGCTCCGACGTCCAAGTCAGCGACTAAACCACCTAAATACTAAGAGGAAAACTAAGAACTTCAGGAACCGTGCAATGTTCTCTCTCAGCGTGCTCAAGTTCTCACAAGCGTAAAGAAGTATTCTAAACGCGCGTACCTCAGAAGTTCGTTAGAATCC
>Ga0123342_1004920_pt1 | contig 19949 bp, 7 predicted proteins | sample Turbeawhitnodule_FD_89960 | JGI IMG/M metagenome (GOLD analysis project Ga0123342, IMG submission 89960) | Root nodule microbial communities of legume samples collected from Mexico - Turtle bean Mexico white nodule | ecosystem: Host-associated > Plants > Roots > Nodule | place: Mexico: Nepantla... | reverse complement strand
TATACACACATATATATATATATATATATATATATATATATATATATATATATATATATATATATATATATATATAAAACATATAAATGCAAAAATTATTGATTTTGTAAGGAGACTTATTTAGAAATATTTTATAACATCTATCAAATTGTTTTGAAATCATAAAGGTTTTACAATTTAAAAACATTAAATACTCCGGATTTTGGATGGTTTTCTGTTTGTATTTTTTTTATTGATTTTGGTAACCATAAAGTGAACTAATTTTTGTTTTTTTGTTTTTAGACTTCCGTAAATTAAGTGATAAAAAAATATTTGAAGCAATTTTTTTTTTCTAAAAGGAGCCACTTAATTAGCATAATTACTTATACGACTTTAAAAGAAAAAAAGTAATTACGCGAATAAGTAGTTGTAGCTATGTGTACATTTGCGTAATCTTCACTAATTTGACCATTTTATATGTTTATTGTCGGATTCTCTTTGATTTCACGTTCTTGCCGCGATTTATGGATTCATTTTTTTGATAAAAAAAAAGGTCGCATTGTTTTCAAACTTGTGACGGAAATTATTAAGGCAACACATGTTTTAATTATTTCCTTAGAAAAATAGTGAAAAATACAATCATATTTTTGCAAGTATATTAAAAAATATGAATTGAAAATTAAAAACATTCAAACAAACCATCACCACCGAAGTTTCTCATCATCTTTCTTAAAAATAAAATATAAAAATAGAGAGATATATTTATTGATAAAATATTATAAAACAAAAAAATCTTCCTTTCTTTTCCATTAGCACGGTTTTAAGAAAATTAGCATCACTTTTCTAGCTAGGAATTTTCTATTTATTGATTAGTATATAATTTTTTGTGATCACAAAAATGAAAAAATAAATAATATATGAAACATATAGGAAACTTCTTATCCGCTTCCTGCGTCCTGTTTGGATACCTTACCTTGCCTTACTCGGTTAGGTAGAACCTATTATTATTATTATTATTATCGCGTGCTTCTTAAATCCTATCTCATCACGTTTCTGTAATTCCACATGTCATTCGTTTTCATCATTTCTAATTAAAAAACTACAACACAACCTTCTTATTTCAAGACTCAATTATACAGAACAATAAATTTTAGATTCAAATATAAATAAATTTTGACTATTCTTAACCTCGTTATATAATATACTATTTAAAAATATTAAGTTTCAACAAAAAAAAAATTAAACCAAAATTATAGATTTTTGTAAAATAATATAATCATAATTATATAAAAGTATTAAAATATTATTAATCTGCAGTTAAATCGTAATATGTCAAATATTTACTAAAGTTTTACGAAAAATATAATCAGCTTCCTGTATTATTTAAAGAAAAATTCCAATTCAAACAATATAACCACTCAAAATATAAAGACCTAAAACAAAGTATTTATACATAACTAAATTTCAGCATGAGATTAATCAAATTCAGAACAAGTACAAATGATCACTTTTTCAACTGATCCTACTAAAATTAATGACAAAATCAAAAAAAATAAAAAAAAATAAAATATTTAGATAAATAAAAACTTACTTTATTTAAAAATCTATTGATGCCAAAATTACTAAATTTAGAAAAAAAATTATCATAACGTGACATTAAATAATTAAAGAAAAATTATACTTTCATATCATATAAAACAAAATACTCTCACTTTATCAACTATTCTTAACAATATAATATATATTTTTTTATCAGTAATAAACAATATAATATATATGTATATATAAATAATTTATATTAAAATATAAAAGCAATATAATTAAAATAATAATATATTAATTTGTGAAATGAGAATAATTTTTAGATGGTGTCAACATATCATTAGTTTTAGGGTCAAATATGAAAATTGATCATTGTTTACTCTTAGGAGGATAATTTTGTAACACTCAATATCCTAAAAGTATTTTAGTTCTACTTTATAAATGCTCATGCAAGTAAACACTTCTGTTTTTTAAAAATCTTTTTGAATACCTTTATTTCTCAAACTCATAAAAATACTCTTTGTTCTTTTATTTTTCATTTATTATTAATAAATGACTCATGTTTACCTTACAGGTAAGAGTTTAAAAGAAAATAAAGAGTATGAGGTGAATGTTAAATTTTATCATTAAATATGTAACACACTGTCAACTTAGTCATTAAAAAATAAAATAAATAAACTTATCATATAAATGTATACAAAATTAAAATTAATTTCCAATATTATAGATGATAAAATAATTTATAATTTATTATCAATTAAATTCTTAAAAATAACAAAATAATTTCACACAAATTAATAATAAAATATAATATCAGAATTTTTATCTATTTAATAATTAAAATAAGTATTTCTCTATAAAATTTAAATTGATAAATAATCATTTATCCTTATTTAAAAAAAATGAGCGAATTGTCAGAGTGTACAGATTTATCTTAAATTTCCAATTTCCTATGGAAATATTTTTTTCACTTAAAAAAAAGAAAGAGAGAAAACTTAGTAGGATGTGAAGGAATCATCTGCTTTAATTTTGTCCAATCAATCCTTCAAATTACACCTTTTATTTTTACGCGGAAAGGATCACTCTGTATCTTTTTACCAGTAATATTTTGAAACAAAAAACTGGATATTTTTTAATTAAAAATTAAAAACCATGTAACGATTATTTAATATATATAATCAAATTTAAATTTTTATTACACTTTTTTTTCATTTTAAAAATATAAAATTAAAAATTGAAAAAAATCCCTAACATAGTTCCACCATTTTGGAGTCCTTGTGGGCAATTAACACATAGTTCCTCTCTTTCACAGTCAAACAAGTCAGGTGTGAACTGCTTTCTCAAGCCGACTCAACAACTGATGTTACCAGCACTTAGTTTGTAGTTTTCACTTTTAGCATTTACACACACAAAGGATTCCACTAAAAAAGTAAAGTAGATAGAAAACAAAGTGAATATCACACTTTTACCAATTAACTTCTCTCAAAGTTATCTTTGCAATACAATATGTATAGAGTTGGCCAACGACAGTGTTTATCCATATATGAGACACGTATGAAATAATAAAAAAAAACATTTCTTATCACTATTTATTCAATCAAGAAAAATATGAAAAGACCTTCAATTATGAAAATGGTCTTTTTATAAGATATTTAATTCGAAAGTCGACTAAATAAGATGGTCATTTTATTTATTTATTTCATTTAAAAAGATGGTCATTTCAAATTGATTGACCAAATTTGAATTTATTGAAAGTAACGTAAGTTTTGATAACTCATATAATATATCAACACGTTAATTTACAAGGGATTTTAATCTTATCCTTTACAAATAGATTCACACAACAATGAATTTATGATATCATTATTAGATGTAAGTCCTTATAATTCTTATAACGCGCAAGGGTACAAAAGTTACACATCGGCGTTACCAATCATCATGTAAATTTCCAGTGAACATACGCCATGAGTATTATATTATTAGAAGTGGACTTTTGAATTCTTCTAATAGATGTAGTAAATAATGATATTCTAAATGATAAATGACAGATTTTGCACCGCTACTACAAGAAGAACTGAGAAGAAAATCTGTAACCACTTTCACACCACTACCTCCACCAAGGCCTAGTTTCAAATCCTTTAGCAGCAGGTAGTGGAACCTACAACTACACCTAAAGTAGCAAAACAAGTAACAGCAATGGAAACAATAGTTGTAGCAGAGTAAGCTAGAGTCATAAGCTTCCCATAGAGAGAGCCTCGTCATCCATTTATAGTGGCATCACCTCGTCTAGCATCTCATAAAGTTCATTTAGCCATACCTTCTTTTTGGGGATCCAGAACATCCACTTTTAATTCGGAAAACCATTTTCTGAGTCATATACAATAGATAAAGAGAGGTTACTTAATTCTTAGGGTGGGTTGGAAAAATCCAGGCAATGTTGAATTGAGAAAGAAATGAAGAGGGATTTCTTCTTTCACTTTCTTTTGCCTTTTCTTTTCAGATAAGCACGACAGTAGTGTAGCAACTTGAATTTTACTCCTTTTTGGATTTCTAAATTTTTCTATCCCTAGAACCCTAAACAACGACACAACAACCCAACATTTAGCATTTAACGTAAGCCTATAACTATTGACAAAGCACGGTAACGAAAGTTAAGTGCTGTTCCAAAATGTTGTCTTACTCCACACAATAAAAAAAGCAGACTTCAGTATATAGTTATAAATGATCATTTGGCTAAAATGATAAACACACTTTGATGGAATAGGCGGGATGCTAAAAGAACATATTAACCGGTTAAAGGATACAATTGAAATATTAGAAAATTATTTCGATTATAATTTCATTCCCCAAAACGATGCAACAGCTTTTGAAGTGTAAATAGGGCCAGGGTGAATTAGCCCAAAGTCTCAAGTGCATACACATTTCAGCAATCTCCAAAGACAGAATTATTTTAGGTGTTAATAAAGCATCCAAACACATGAAGAACTCACCCATAATATCTGACTGTTAAAAGAGAAGAACCAGACATTTAAATACTCTACAGAAATTTAAACACCTCATTATCGAGTCTTTCCGATTATGACATTCTTCCGGAGAAACACTATATTCAAGTTGAGTATTCCAGAATTCAGAAGACTTAGATTTGAGGCTCAAACTCCACAATGGATATTCTCAAGTACAAAGGCACGATTCATTCAGCTAAGCAGTTTAGGTGAGCTAATATGGCTTACTATTGAGTACAAACAAGGAAATGGATTATCTACGGATCAGTAAAACAGATAAAAGAAAAAGGTCCATAATGGGCATTCAAACTTGACCATAAACCTCCATCGTTCACAAATGGATTGAATGGCAAGAAGTATGACAAGAGATATCATAATTTTACATAATTACTGCAAGGATACAAACATTAAGAATTTCGATTTATTTCTTATTTCTTTTTCAATAATGAGATAGTTGCTTCCTTAGAAAAATTCTTTAGTTGGGACAAGAAAGTAGTTTATAATAGTTACACAAATAAAATATTATAAACCATACAAAATATACAATTTCACGACAAAAAAAGAATCTCAAATATATAAGTTTAAATAAACTATTATTACCTTTTCCACATTTTCATACTTTGAAAATATTGTATAAATTTTTCATTGTGAATATCAATTAATTTGAGAAGTAAACTTATAGCTAGATATATAATACGCTGTTTAACTTTTACCATTCTAAAATAAATCAACAAGCCAAACATCGTGTTCATCAAGGAGACAATATCTAACTTTAAGAAAGAAAAATAAACATTACACATGTAAAAATCAGTACCACATGCTTTCCCATTCCATTCACCAAGCAGTTAAGCCGTTTAATTATTACATTACTAATACACCTACCTATACACGGTAATTAAAGGTATTCTTTTGTATATTGCTATTAGAACACCGCAACTTTAAAGATCGAAATTCATTAACTTTTGAAAACAAGTTTTAGAAAAGCACTCTTTTTTAATGCATATAATGTGTTTATTAGTCACACAGACAACATAGAATTGTGTGCATGGAGAAACAGAGTGCAAATTGCAGAATAGACACTGAAGAACACTCTTTTATCTGTTAATAATCGTCAACGCAGGATAGCCTTCCCTTCTGTGAAAAAGAACTTTTCATATGTAGACAATATACTTGTAAATAGAATAAATAGAGAAAAATGGAATTTCATGACTATAGAGAACAAAGACAATGTTAACTTTCATGCTCAATGTGGTGACTAATTTATGACTACTGATAGGTATATCTGTAATTGTGTGTTAGGGTGAGTATATGCAAACTTCGTTTGGGATGATCTTGATTTTGATTAAAAATAACTTTGAAATTCAGTGATTTAGATTTGGTCACAAGAGTAAGTCTGATAAACTTGGGCGTATTTTTGGTCCTACAATTTGACAAATGGGTGGTTTTGGAAGTTTCAATTTCTGAAATAAGTTCTCCATACTTTTCAAATCAATGAAACGATCATATTGACAATGTTTTGATCAGATGACAACTGGTGATGATGCAATAACATGAATAATATAGTGATCCATTAAATAATAGGTATAATCTATTCTTTAACATTTTGTCTACTTATAGACATAGTAAGCGATGTGAACAACCTTCTGTGGTGTAACAACTAACAACATTCTTGAATCACAAGACAATCGATTGTTAGCTTGCCTGCTATTAAAGGTCGTTGCCGTATAACAAAACATATCCACATTAGCTCAATGTCAATAATTGGATGAAGTATGAATTAGTCGGACTGGATTTCATTAATTTGAACAACATGGAGTTAAAGCAATTTAAGTTAGAAGAACCAAAACCACCCGTGTCATAATACATGTATAAAATGCAAGTCTAAGACTTAATATGAATTTTAAACTCAATGCAAAAAACTAATTTTTTTTTCACTTCTAGTCTTATGGGCTTTGAAGGGCAATAGAAAAACACAATTTTCAGTAAAATCACATTTGAATCATCAAACATGATTGTGAGGCTTGGTAACCTACATTAAAATATGTCAAAGTATGAACATGCACGGAATTTATCCATGAGTTTAACTCTGACGACAGTGTAAAAAAATTACATTGTCAACCAATTAGAAATCATTCTAATTATGACTTTTAAGTACACAAGTTAGCAAGTTTACTTTTGTTGAAGAGTCATGACTAATGATAAAGTCAAATTGTAAGGTAAAATTATAATATATAGTAGCTGGAAAACTCATTTTACAAAGCCAATTATTTAGAGTTAAATTAGACTAAAACCCCATTTTCTAAGAACCTTAAAAATGACATTCTATGATTACTTTTTAAGACTTATTATGCATTCTAATCAAATCTCTTATTCCATTGCCGATAAAAGGCACACAACATAAAATTTATAGACATTTGCATTCAAAGAGACTGAAAAATTCAATTGACACTATCAACAAGGAAAATGCACCTTGTCAAACAAAACACCAAAATCCACAAACCCCACTACCAAACCCACAAACTTGCATACCACAGTTTCTAAAAAAGACATTACAATGGCATTGCCTCCCTTTACAGAATCCAAAACTAGCAAGGTTTTATCACTCCTTTATAAGGAGAATAGAGTAAATTCCGTACAAATAAAAGCTTAAAAAATAGGAGAGGCAAAATGTGATTATTAACGTTCAGAAACAACTACAACAAAAGAGGGCTTTTGTAATGAGAAACGAAAAAATATTACTTTTTGTTGAGTCGAGCTACCTCATCGTCGTTGGGGAAGAAACCCATGAGTCTCCCAGCAGAATTTTGGTAAGCATACATGAAGCCACCCATTACTCCAATCAGGCCCCCTGTAACCATCGAAGGACCCCTAATTCCAGGCTTAATCCCTAACAAACAAATTCATTTTCCAAATTTCAATTTCCTTATTGGATTAGATTCGATACAGAATGACACGTGGCAATGAAATAGGTGAGGGTACTGACCGGAGAGGTAGCCGACGGTGACGGAAACGCCGGTGATGGTGACGAATCGGAGATAATCGAGAGTGTTGAAGTTGCCGACGACTTTGGTGAAGGGAGGGTTGCGATCAACGACAGGGTACTCTGGTTTCGTCGATGCAGTGATATCTGTGTTCATCTTTCTCCTCTTTGAATTTTCTCTCTCTCCAACCTTCCTACAACAAATCACTGAGACACAGCAATCTCAACACAACACACTCGGCACACACACAACTCTTTCTGTGTTGCTGTTTGCCTAACATTTGTAAGATCCATTGGGCCTTTTTCAGTTTTCACAGGCCAGCCCATTTTTTGAATTGAATTTTGTCAAATTCTGCGTGCACCATATCAATTATTCAATCTGGTAAATGATAAAAATGCCCTCTAAAATGACGAAAATAACCTTAAATAAAAGGGTGTGGATAAAAATTGCTTCCTGAACTCTTTTTTAAAAAATATTCTGGATTTAAATTTTCGGAACACATATTTTAATTTCAGAAATTTTTATTTGTGTTTTTGATTTTTTTTTTCTGGAATATATATTTTTTAATTTTGAATTATATTTATTATTTTGGATTTTTAAATCCGCATAAGGATAATTTTGGAATTTTTAAAAAATGATAGGGTGCAGATTAAAAGTGATATATCCAGGAAGAAATTGCTTGAATTTTCTCTTCACCCTGGGCTTCATTATTCAGTACATACCCAAATCATTTTGCATCTTTCTGGTTTTCGGGTCATGCCGTCTGTATGCATCAACTAATATTTGGAGTTATAAAATCAGTTGAGATAAAAGATGTTCAAACAAAATTGTATTGTTTTATTAATAGTCATAAAATGTGTGTGTTGAGTTATACACAAACGCAAAAACATTTACAGGTATAACATCTAATTAAATCAAAACAATATGTCAACATTAAATTATTTTAAATGTTAATATATTTTTTAAATATGTATACACATATATATATACTAATATATACTTATATATAAAATTTAAAAATTAAGTTACATATATATTCTTCTTACAATTTTATGTATTTCTTAGTTTTCAATTTTTGGCTTCTCGATTTTCAAGTTCTTGGTTTCTTGGTCTTTGGATTCTTGGTCTTTGAGTTCAAGGATACCTGTGATTATACTTCTACACCCAAGTATGTTCTCGATTTAAGTAAAGGATATTAGTTCAGGATCAAGATTATGTTACCTTTGATTTTAGGGTGTTCTCCTATTTATAGTAATTGTGTTGGGCATTTGGCTATATAGATAATTGGGTCAGGTCCAATGGAACCCAGCTATCCTTTAATAATGATTTGTGGGTGTTTACTATGAAATACTTGTTAATAACATTGTTAATCTTGTACGTTGTCCAGGAGACTGTTTTTGATTTGTCGAGATATCAAAATATCATATAGTTCTCGACAATATATTATTATTCAACAATAGATATTTACTTGAGAGTACATTGATACTCAAGATTACACTATTGAGTTAAGTTTTATAGTGCAAAGTTTAATATGTAAATGTTTAAGCTCAATTTTACATAATAAATTTTGTATAAATATTATATTAACTAATGATACATTTGATTAAATTTTCAAGGAATAATAATCTTTTGTAAAAGTAATTGTAATATATGTGAAAAAATTTCTTTTAGTGAGGTATTTCGTATTTGATCATTATTATGTGTTAATCTATCATATCACTTATAGTCATAATACTAGCAATGAAATTTGTCTTTAGCATGTATATTGAGGAATACATAGGTAAAAAACAATTACAATACACACTTGATTTATCATCATATTATCAGTATCAGTGAATTTGATTCTAGATTTAGGTTTTGTGAATGAAATTGATAGTGCAAACTACCTTAAAACGAATGCAAAGTTTATGCAAATAATCTCTTTAATATTAAAAATTATGGTAAATATCATGTATGGGATTCCATGCTGCCTATCTTATAAATGAAATCTCAACATTTTAAAGGATTAATTCTTTTACTTCCAAAACAAAACAAACCCCAATTCACTTAAACTAAAATATCCTAAATAATCTTATCATAATTAAAACATCCATTAAATTACTTGTTTCAACTTTATTAAATGTAATAATATTAACTTTGGAACTAAACGAATAAATGTTTTGAATAATTACTTATATAATTTTGTTTCCTCAAGGTTAATTTTGAAGAGAGAACAATATTAGAGCGATGAAAATTGCTAATTTATCCAAATGTGATTTGGTCCTTTACTCTTTTTTTATGACAGAAAAGAAGGATCAGGGCTCTCTAATTCTTTTTTGTTTCTCTCTTCATTTTCATCTGTGTGTTTCTAATTTATTATTCTTCGCGGGAGAGAATCCAATTTGATAAAAGAACCACCAGAGACACGGTGGTTCGATTAATGTGAGTATTTTATTCTTAAATTTTAAAAAACTCTGTATAGTGTTACAGGTACTTACAAAGAAATTAAATAAAAAATTATTCAAAAGTTAACGTAGATAATTTAATTTATTTTGCATATTTTATTCATTTCATTATACTTTTCTCTAGGGTAGTTGGGTAGATGTGTGTGCAAGCTGGCATTAAAATAACACTTGATGAATTAAAGTTGGGTTGAGAGGAACCCGAGAAGAGAAAGAACCTGATTTATGGGAACAGATGATTAATCTTATGTTATGTTTCAATGGTGGTGTTAAGGCGGCTCAGAAATCGTTCTAGATTATCGAGGAACAGAGACAGAAATCTAAACTTGTGTAGAGGCTGTTAAGATATGCAACTACCGCATGTTGCTGTGTCTCATGCCATTTTTCTAAAGCTTCTAATTGGTTAACGATAGATGATCACGATTAAGATATAAAAATTATGGCTATTAACTTTTAGACATGCTATTATTTGCTATGTTGTTGTATCTCTGTTTCGAGTTTAAGATAATTCGTAGATGGGTCTTGCAAATCAAAGATTTTGGAACCCATATATGTGTTCCTTCTTGCATTGAAAGTGTTTGATGAAATACTTGTGTACTGGTATGGGACGAGATTGAGCTGATTGAGATGACTGACACTTCACGGACGATCGAGTGAATCGACACATATAACCATTAAGAATTAGGTAATACAACCATAAGTGTGATTCATTCCACTAATTAAGCCCAATAATAGCACACATTCGAAGACAATAGTTATCCCAGTTCCCAACCTAGTTCAAGAACAGGTAAGTTCATTAAAATAATATAAACAGCACACATTCCAAGGAATAATGTACTGCACACACCCGAGTGCCGAACACCCTTTTTACTGACTTGAACGTCAGAGTACTTTCTGCTGGTACCTTCCCCATTTGACATTTACCCAAGACTGAGAGTCGAAGGAGTAACGTGACAACAAAAAAGATCGCAACAAACTCCTAACAACCTGTCCAAAGAAAGGAAAAACTTTCAATAGTTCTTTAGTCTTCCGAGCTAACTTGAAATTACATTATCTTTTTGTTTCTCTTCCACCCTTTCCCATCTATATCACAAGCTGATGTATAAAATGAGAGAATTGACTGAGCTAGGCAACGAAGTCTCTTTACAAATGCTGCTTACAAAAAAAAATAATCTGCAAGTCTTTTGTTCTTGTAGATAACAATACTTCCCATATATTTGTGCATATTAACATTGAATCTCGCATTATCACATCAGCCATGCTGTTTAATCGATTTAAAGATCCACTATATCAGTATATCAGTGGTGGCCTAATACATTGGTGCTTGAGATTCTAAGCTATAAATAGTACAAATTTAAAAAGTATATATATTTCCAAGTTGAGAAAAGTCAGGATAACTTTTGAAGTCCTTGAACTTTATTAAATGTAATAATAACCCAAATGCAGTGTTATTCAGGATTGGAATTTGGCGATTGAATTGAATTGAAAAGTTGAGCAAAAGAAGGACCTTTGCTACGTGACAGAATAGAAATGATTGCATTTGAAATTGAGTCAGTGATCACGTTACCTGGCAATGAGGAACATGGGTTTTGGTCCAGCTTCTTTGTGGTGAGGCAGGAGAAGGATTTGAAGAAATTTGAGAGGAAGGACCACACGACAGTTGAGTCATGCACTCACAAACACAACTGATGTTTCTGTCCGACACCTGGTTGGAACTTTATGGTGCAATGGCAAAAACACCCCAAATAACTCACCAAATGTCACCACTAACCAAAAAAGGACCACCACCACCACCTATTATATTTATTATAGGCTCATAAGAATAACCCTCAAACATTGCTCGATGCCACCACCTTCTTGTGGTGAAAGAATGAATCACTGTTAACGGTTAAGTGAAGTGAGTATAAAATAATAGAAAGAGAGAAACTGAAAAGGACGGGAAAAGTTGGTGAGAGAGGCTGAAAGTGAAAGCTAAGTAACCATATGCTGCTAAGCAGATTTCCTTTTTGCAAAAAGAGAAACAAAGAAGAAAGCCTTGAGAGAGTCTTAGGATTCTGAGAGCAATTTAAAACAAAAATATGCATCATCTTTAATTTTCAATATATATGTGTGTAATGTTATAATCGTTCTAAGTTATGTAACTATTTCTTTTAAAAAATATTATATTTATAAATATTTGTGTTTGTATATGAACTAGAGAGAGATAAAAGTGATACATTGTTCTCCAGCTTTGTTTAGTAATTATTTTAGAAAAAATCATTAGTACGTTCAAATTGGTATTTAAATTGAATAATTATTTTGATTTTTTTATCATGGATTTTGTATTTCTTTTATCTTAAAATTATAAATTTTAAATTAGGATTTTAAAAGTATATATAAAGTTGGTGCCTAATGGCTTAAAGTAAACAAACATTTTTATCATTGAAATGGTTTCGTTTGAGCTTGTTTGTATTTGTTTCTTTTTTCAAATTCAAACCAATTTTGATCGGGAATTAGTAGAATAAAACTTCCTAAAATGTATAAGATACTCACAGAACATTATTGATATAAAACATTTGCTGGAAGGATGAAGACTGATCCAATTCGACGTGGTTTTACTATCTCGTCATCCTTTTTATTGGGAATAACATAACAAACACATATTCAACATTTTAAATTAAGAGTTAGATATTTTAATATGAAAAAAAATAAACAATAAAAAAATATTAAAAATAAATAAACATGTGACCTAAAATTTATTTGAATTAATAAGATTAATGTTTGTATATAGTAAAATATGAAATACATCATTTGAATCAAATAACACAAAGAAAAAAATATAATAAAAATTGTGATAAAGAGAAAATGTAGTTGAGAATCTGAATGAACTTTGTGAATATTAATTATGAGTGTTTCAATAATTTAAAACAGAAAAAGAGTATAATGATAAAAATGGATATTTTAATATTTACATATTCATGTACCTAATTTAAAAATTCAACATCACATACACTCGATCAATATATATAAATCAAAATTGAAACGAGTTGGAACAATATCCGTATAAACAGACTTAGTCATTCCTTATTTTACAAGTCTTCCATTAATCTAATATTGATTTGAAACCTTCGCATATAATTAGAACTTCAAATTGTAATATTGCTATTTTAAATCATTTCATGATTGAAACTATCACATTCTCTTAAGCTAAAATTTCATCAAATCCTATAAATAAAATTAGTATTTGTGAATTGTTAAATTTTATCTTTTAGTCACTTACATAAACTTTCTATTATCAAACTCGATTATTCTGATAACAATAATTTGTTCCTATATTATAAATTTGAATTTTTATGTGACGCATTTATCTTAAGAATTTCTATATAAAGTAAAATTAATAATTCATTTCAATTAAATATACTAAAATCTTATAAGTTTTCTTAATTATTTTAGTCCATATTTTTTATCTATTTGGCTTAAACAGTCAACATATATAATCTTAGCTTAAATATCTTCTCCTATTTTCTCTTCCTAAGCTGTGAATCACTATGGACTTAGACATTAGGTCACACTCAAGAAAAGAATGAAATATGGTATAATGCATCAATCAAAGTTAACGAAATCTATTATTTTCAGTAATGCATACCTATCAATCAAACTGTGGCATTGACAGTCTCGAGATCCCACTTGTGTATAGAAGAATGTTTCTATTAGTACACCATAGTTTCTATTTAAGTAACTGTTAAAAACCAGCAAATTCAAAGCAAAATTTGACTGTTTTTAAGGCTGATGATTTGATAGTAGTTTTAGATCTGAGGTTTGAGAATGAGCAGTTTGGTTAGGAGTTGAGGAAGTTGAGACATGAGTGATGTATAATCAGAAGGGTCTTAATGGATAGAATCCCCACCATATTGTAGGCATCCCAAACAATGGGGTCAAATGTGGTGATTAAGAATTCTGTTGATTTGAGATATTACTTTTCTATTTTGTTTGAAGTCACCTAACCTCTTTTTTCTTTTTTTTTCTCTGATGAGGCTGAGGCTGGCTTGCTGGTATGGTACGTCCATTCAAACTCAGCTCCAAATGCCTTTTTCTTTATTGGACATAGTGAGGCACAAATTATAGAATTATAGCAGTAACTACTCGGCGGTACTCAGAGGCACTGTTTGAGATAATTGGACTTGTGAAGGGTAGTCTCTTAACCTGTTTTGCATCACCAACTTCTTATGCTTGTATGTTGCTAATTTGGCCTAGATTGCTCACATCCTTCCACCAACATATGGTAATTATATTTAAGTAAGAGGCCAATGAGAATGAATATAATAAGATTTATAATGCACGCCTTGTCCATGTATGAATGAGTGTGGTTAATTAATGACAATGAGTGAGTCCATTATGGTTTAAAAGTCCAAAGATGCAGAGAAAATAATGGAAGAGAGGAGAGGAGAGGAGAGGAGAGGAGAGGAGGGGGGCGCTTCTGCCGCATAAAAGAAGCATCCAATCGAAGCATTAGTGGCATCTGCAGCTTTGATTTGTGCATGCCATTGAGATCCAAACACTTGGGGACAAAGAAGTTGCATAGAGATAAAGAGAGAGAGAAGAATGTTGGTATGTTTGTCCTTGTCATACATAATTGTTCAATCAAAGCATGATGACCTCCCAAGATTATTCCTCCTTCTAAGCCTTGTCTTCTTGCTATTACACTGCCCCCAATTCCTCAACCTCCTCTTCTCCCAACAAAAGGAAGAAGTTAGGAGCGCATTAGAGAGGAAGAAAGAAGAAGTAAATAGTCTAAAAGGAAAAGCCTACCAAAAAGACTCCACCATCCCCAAAGCTGAAGAGGCCTTTTGGGACATGTTGGCAGGGCATCACTCGACTTATTATTCCTCCAAACATACCCTTCCATGTGCTACTTCCGACATTCCCTTGTTTTTTTCCCTTTGTAGTCTTCTGCTTTAGTATGCTTTTGCCTCTTCGTACCGAAAAAAAGGAAAGATATGCTTGTGCCTCCTTCCCCCACATACACAGGCTAAAAACTCGGTTAGATTGCCCAATCAACATCTTCTTTTTGGACTTTGCACCTTATCTGCCGATTCTCATTCCCTTTTTTAATCATTTACAATTTTATCATTAGACTAAAAGTAAAAACACTCTCACATTTTTCATTTTTCATTCTCGAGTAGAATTTCTTAACCATGCCATCACCCTATATAACCACACGTACATCAATCCATGCTTCCTTAGACCTCTCTCATTCATTCCTATAGCTACCTGCAACGACATATCATACTACTATTGCTATTTTCTCCTACCACGTATCACTCACTCACTCACTCACTCATCATAATGGGTAGGGAAAGCCATGACCCCACTTCCTTTCACTCTTCCATTGCCCTTCTACAAGAGAGGTTTAGACAATTGCAGAGAGTAAAAGAAATGAGGGAGGAGAGGGAGCTCCAGAAGATGCTCAATGAACCTAAACAATTCACTTCCAACTCCACTCTCACTTATCACAATTCCAACACTTCGTCAATTCTCTCTCACCCTGAATTGATCATGCCATCCAGCTCACCACCCCATGTTTCTCTCTCCCTCTGGCCAACATCTCAGGGCAAGCAAGAGGACTATAGAAGTCCTCAGACCCCGGTCTCAATGAACTATGCACACTCACAGTCCCTGCAGCTTTCATGGAAGAACGTCTATGATTGTGACTCTGGCGCTGATTCTGGTGTTGACACTTCTCTTCACCTGTGAAAGAATCTCTCTCTGTCTAACGGTGTTGCTTCAGATGGATAATGTAAAATCTAGTGATTGTGATGTGACACAATGGTCTCTCTAGTGGCTTAATTGGCACCAGCGTATTATCATCTAATCATCAGCTTAGCTATTTGATATTGCTACCTGTGTTAATTGCTAGCTAGTACTACGAAGAGATTCAATGATAATGCTTGAAATAGCATGACCATGCATGAGGGCTTTTTGAATATTTTGCTTAGTCACTGAATATCAAGGAACATTCTGTTTGGTTAATTTTCGTAATTGGTTGATTTTAGCTGTCATCCTTTAATTTCTGGTTGTGGCCTATTTTTAGTTAGCATCAATCTTTGAAGCTTGTCATCAATCTGCTTGGTAATCAACTTCATTTTTTCCTTGAAAAAGGAAAAAAGAACATGCAATTAATGTCTGTGTAAGTAATATTTGTAATACAACGGTGATGCGCCGTACTGCGATTTTGACATGGCTCGTTTAAGAAATTCTTATAGATAATGAGGTTTCTCAGATAACAATGAAGGAAGGAGAAGATAGTACTATGGTTAAGCAAATGTATAAAATAAAGTAATAAAAAAAATGAAGAAACAAATCCATCTAAACAAGTAAACGGTTTTCATGCAACAAGATTTACAATAAATACAACGATGAAGATGACTTCAAAGTTCAATGAATCCAAATTGTTTTTTTCTGTATGTTTGGATGTGAGATAACCTCACAAAGTCCATGCACCTCACTTGGTAATATATTACCACTTTAATATTATAGTAATTGTATGTGTGTGTATATATATAGGATGAGGTGCATCGATTCAATGCACACTAGTGGGACTTTATGCTGGGCCTTTTACTGCAATGTAAATTGTGTTGTATTGTATATGTTCTTTCGTCACATCAACCTTCAAGATATTATTACATAGAATAAAAAATGAAAATATGAAGGACAGTTTTCTCTGAGAAAATGTTTTCTGCTTTTATTTCCTATTTTTAATCACAAAACTTTCTGGATTTGTTTTCAAGATATTTATAGAAAATAGTTAGTTTTTTTTTCTGTATAAATCTTTAAAAAAATTCAATAGATTGAAGCAATGTGATAAGTTTTGTGACTAAAAAATGAATGCAGAAAATGTCTAAATAAGTGAAAACAAACAACTTGAAACGTAATAGTGATTTTATTTTCTGTCGGGTAGAGTTTGGAATATGTATCAGGACAAGTAAAATCCTTTCTGATATTCAAGGTTGTTTGCACCTGAAGGATGCTATAATATTTACTGCTTCATTTATTATGTAATGTATTTTCAATTATCATAGTCAATTATTGCATCAACTCCGTGGCATTTGATCACAGAGTTGAAGCAAACATTGGCCGAAACAATTTTTGCATTATTAACAAAGAAATCTCTTTTGCCACGGTTATAGATCCTAATCATTCTGGAGCTATTCCCTGAGGGAACAAGGGTCCCAGTTGGGAAATGAGATAAGTCATTGAAGTGTAGAGGCATTGGTATGGCATGTTTTAGCAAGAACTCTCCCACTTCATCAACAAAAATAGATGAAGAAGATAGTTGTTTATCATCTGGCATCAAGAAAGTAAAGTCCCTAATTGGTTGTGCTGTTGTTCCATTGAGCATCTGCAAAAGCATTGCAAATCCGTAGTAAGATTTTGCTCTCATGTCACCTATTGCTACTTGTAAGTCAGTGTGGTTAATGGGATGTGTGAAAGGCTGTGATTCTGCAAAACCAAGAAGGAAAAGAATGATAAACAAACAACACCTTAGTAGGGCCATTGGGAGAGAGAGAAGAGAAGAGAAGAAATGAAGAGAGTCTTGAAAAAGTGATGGAGGAAGGTAGGGACGTGTGTGAATAAATAAGAAGACAGTGAGGAACTGTTGAGGGTGTTTGAACCTGCAGGGTAAAAAGCATGAGGATCTCATCACAATATTCTTTAACAGAAACGTAATGGAGAGTAGGTTGTACATGAGGAACCACTTTCTTGGAAAGCATACAAACCTTAACGAAGGTAGGCTTTCCAAAGTTAGGCTACCAGTACACTGTGCTATCAACTCTACAAATTAAGCTTTTGTTTAAGCTCTTATCTTACATCTAACCCTGTCAAGAGCACTAGTCTTCTCCTTGGCCAAATAGAACAACATGTGACAATCACAAAATCATGGCTTTGAGCAATCTGTTATCAGTAAACCACACATATGACTTCAATGCTTTTAATTTAATAAACAAAAATAGAATGGTTTGGCAACACTCAACTTCTAGTTAGTTCATTCATATCTAGAGAACTAAAGAGAGAGAAACTGGATATAATCAGCAATATGATGTGCTAAAAAGAAATGTAAAAACAGTAGAATAATCATCAGTGTATCCGATAGTATTTGCATAAGATATTGATATTATTAATTCATTTTTGTAAAATTGAAAGAAAACTTTAAATACATGGGAGAAATTTAATGGACATTATAATCAAACTTACCAATAATTTATAGTCTGGAGTGATAGTGTTCATATATCACAGCTTGAAGTTAAATTATTTGTTCTTAACTAAAAATTAACTTAGCGAAGCACGGATTCATTCACATCAGTGTCCGTGGGATGCAGTTTGTTTTAATCTGACAGTAGGACCTGGACCTGGACCTGGGCCACCCAATTTGGCCCCATTTTATTTCCACCTCTCCTTTATTCTCTTTAATTTATTTTTCTTGTTGCCCTTTCAAATTAGTTTTAGAAATGTATTTTTAGCTTTGGAAAACTAATTTAAAAAACAAAGAATTTATTTTTATTTTTTAATAAAAGATAGACAGCAAAATAAAAAGAATAAAATTTTTTGTTGATTTGTTTCTAGGTTTCTCGGTTCAAAATTTCTAGGTTTGTTTCATGCTATTCTAATTGCATTGTTAATTTAATTCATATTGATGTTCATTCTGATTTTCTTCTCTTTCATATTGATGTTGATATTGATTAAGGTAAGAATGTTATATGCTTATTGGATGTGAATTTCTTTTTGTCTTCTTGATGCATTTAACTACTTCCACAGTCTTTGTTATCTGTTTCTTATTATATTTTGAGTTTTGTTGATATGAAGGTTTCTTAGATAGGAGTTTTTCTTAGACATTTACAACATCTGCAGTTCTTCTTCTGTTTCACATTTCTCAGATATACACTGACTTCAACAAATTAATTTATTTTTTATTTTTTCAATGCTGTTTTTTTTAAAATATTTCTTGCAGTAAGTAATCATTATGCGAACATTAAAGTAAAGAGATTTTGATAAATTTAATTTTTTTATATATTATTTTATACTGACACCGTTTGTATTCTTTCTTCTTTGTCAAGTAATCACTATCATATAGTATTATTATTATTAATTATATTCTGGATGCTTCTCTTTTTTTTATAGTAATTTTTAATATATACTGTGCCCGTTTTGGTTTTCCCATTTATACACTACTTTCAAGATCATAATATCTTCTTTCCAGATTTAATGCTATTTTTTTTAAATATTTCTTGCAGTAAGTAATCATTATGCGAACATTAAAGTAAAGAGATTCTGATAAATTTAATTTTTTTATATATTATTTTATACTGGCACTGTTTGTATTCTTTTTTCTTTGTCAAGTAATCATTATCATATACTATTATTATTATTAATAATTATATACTCGATGCTTCTCTTTTCTTTATAGTAATTTTTAATATATATTGTGCCCGTTTTGGTTTTCCCATATATTGTGACAGTACTGTGCTTTATACACTACTTTCAAGATCATAATATCTTCTTTCTAGATTTACTGCAACAAGTAATCATTATTTGTTATATTTTATTATATATTGTAGCCTTTTTGTATTTTTTAAACCTTGATTTAAAGCCATTCATTTATTATTCAGAGTCTTACTTTCTTTCCCACTTCCTTACTTCTGTTGTTCTATTATTCACTGTCATGGCGTCCACTGCTGAAGAAATTGTTAAACTTGACACAGGAGGTCTTTTTTGTTCAATGAACATCCGCGGTGAAGTATGTATTTTTTGTTGGTATTTTCTTAACTTTTTACTTTTATACATTTTCTACAGTTACTTACTTTATTTCTTTTTTTCAAAATTTCTAGCTTGGGTATGTTGATCGGGCATTTGCTATTGAGTTTCAAAAAGAACTTGGTGAAGAGTGGACCCTTGCAGATAGCGCAGGGAATGTACATATAGTAGAATATAACCAAGATTTGTTGTCGCCAGAAATCATGACAGGGTGG
>Ga0123342_1004919_pt1 | contig 19952 bp, 14 predicted proteins | sample Turbeawhitnodule_FD_89960 | JGI IMG/M metagenome (GOLD analysis project Ga0123342, IMG submission 89960) | Root nodule microbial communities of legume samples collected from Mexico - Turtle bean Mexico white nodule | ecosystem: Host-associated > Plants > Roots > Nodule | place: Mexico: Nepantla... | reverse complement strand
CATAATCCTAACTTTGGTTGATTTAAAATTAAGAAAAAATAATTTGTGTGAATGTTTCGTGTTCAGAACCAAACCAACATACACTTCTTCTAATAAAGTTTTCTCCATACAAAGAGGAATCATGTCTCTATTTCAATGTCGCTAGTAACAAATAATTTGTAAAAGATTGTCGGGAGGTTATTACAGAATGAATGTTATCAATTTTAAATATTGGAAGAAGAGTTAAGGATCACAATTACTATACACTACAATTTAATTTCAAGCAATTAGTAAGCAGTATCATCAGAAAAAGTGGCATCAATTGGCACTTGTCTTCAGCTCATCAAACAGGGCAACATACACTTACAAATGGGAGCAATCAAGCCAATAAAAAAATTCCAATAAACAAGGTTTTGAGACACAGATTATTGACACAGTTCATCTCTCAAAATAGAAATATTTTCTTAGGTTTTAATCTATCCTTTTAACCAGACTACCTTTCATTTTAGATGATGATATCTTAACACCAGATACACATAACAAAACATATACTTCACACTCCAATAAACTAATATTTTAATCTTAATCATATTTAATTTTTTTTAATTTAAAATATTATTATATTATTATAATAATTTGTCAATGTATGGGTGTTTTAATTTTTTTGTTAAAGAAATATTTTCCTTATTGCAGACACAAATCATGGTTTGATAGCACTTTCTCATATTTTTCAAGATTAAACCATGCAACTTCTGAATTCTTATAAGCTGTAATCCTCATTTTTCACCTTGAAAACAATGTCAACTCGTTTTTCATTAAAATTATACTCATATACTATGTGTTTACTCTTAACTAAATATACTTTTGACTCCAAAGCATATGTCGTTCACAAAGCATCTACTTGCTTACTTAATCTTAGATGTATTAAATAAAGTATGTCTGACACTAAGGGCATGACTCAAACTTGGACTTTGATACAAACCAGTTATTGCTCTCATCATGACTCAAACTTGGACTTTGATACAAACCAGTTATTGCTCTCATTGTGTTTTGCCATTAATTTATCATAACGGTACAATTTGGCGTGTGTTTTGTCCACACTCTACCATTTTACAAATGAAACATAAACTTCAAAACCAGTCCTAAATTCTCATACCACAAAACAATGAAATCCAAATGCATTCAAACTTCAAAACTCAAAAACCACACACCAAACAAACAAACGAAATTACACTGCACTCAATGCTAAAAAATGGAAAGCAAAGCAATAAACAAATAACCTCGTACCAAAGCCCTAAGCGGAAAGCAAAATACATACCTCAAAATGGAAATCGCACTCTTAAACGAAAGCCCTAAACACCTCAAGATGGCAACACACCTCTCTTATGCTTCCTTCTCCCTTCAAAAACCGCCGCAATCGAAAATGCCCCAATCGAAAACCCTAATCCTTCCAAATCTCGCTTCTGCTTTCGTTGAACGGCACACATAAAATCGCACGTCTTTGTTCGCAACCAACAACCCTCAAACGCAAATGGTCTCCCTTTAAAATGCACCTTCCGAATCCTCCTTTTGAAATGCACCTTTCAAAGGTTCTTCATTTACGAAATGCACTCTTCAAATGGCGGCCTCTCGTCCGCAGACGCCACAATCCACCGCGTCAAGCATTATTCCGCTGCTGCCCCAATCCCAGTTTCTCCCCGATCAAGCTTTCCTCCAACGCCGATTACAGATGATATTTGAATGTGCCAGAGAGAGGTGGATGTATGCAATTTACTGGGTGTACTCCCCTGCCGATTCCCTTCTCCGTTGGGGTGACGGCTCTTACAACGGCAATGGCAAACCCCAAAAAACGACGTGGCCCACAGAGCAGGCCCAGCGCAAGAGCGTTCTTAAGTTACTCAATAGCTTAATTTCAGGCCCCTCGGCCACCCATGATGACTGCGACGAAGACGTCACTGATCCAGAGTGGTTATTTTTGCTCTCCACGACTTACACCTTTGTCAACGGCAGCGGCGTACTGGGCCAGGCTTTCTTGGATTCGAACCCGGTTTGGCTCACCGGGTCAGCCCAGTTATCTGAATCGGCCTGCCAACGGGCATGGCAGTTGCAGCAGTTTGGGCTTCAGACGATGGTTTGCATACCGTGTCCAAACGGCGTCGTTGAACTGGCCTCCTCTGAAGTGCTTCTGCCCAACCCTGTTCTCGTGATTAAAGTGCGAGCTTTGATCAACCTCAACGGCCCAGTCGCGAACCTCACCTCTGCCGAAATCATACGACCACGGTAACTCCAGATCTTATACTATAACGCTGATTTTAAAATGCTAATTTAATCACTAAAATTATTAAAACATCTTTTTATAAATACTACGTTGCACAAATAATCGTTATATTTTATTAAAAGTTCTACGAAAAAACTGATAAAAATACATAACTATTTCTTTAAAATTACGATAGTGAACCTTGAAATATTAAATGCATATAGTAACTGAGCACATGAATTAATAAAAATCCATAAATATATTTCCATATTTAAACAAATTTAGTTAAATAAATGCATTAAAGTTTAAGCTTAAATTTAGAATGACATGATTGAAAAAGAGGAGACCTTTGTTTAATGAAGAGCTTGAGTTAAATATATAGCGTGACGGGTCCAGAACCATTTTTGGTTTTTATATTTAATCTACGAACACATGATGACAGGGAAGATAAAAGGTTGTATGAAAGAGGAAGTATGGAGATGCAACAAAATCATGAAAACGGGAACTTGTCTAAGCAATCTCGAGGGAAAGAAAAGGAAAGTGATTCAAAATGCTCATGGTCCTTGTTATCAGGAAGTTCCGATGGAGGCTCTGAAAGCACATATTCACATTCGAACGACTATTCTGGCCCCTCGTGAATTTACCATGTATTATTTTCATTGATGAAAGCTTTTAACTTCATCAATGAGGAAGCAAAAAATTATCTTAATATTGTTGGGAATATGAAGACAAGAAACTCAGTAAACTAGAGTCTACTCTATGTTTCATTGACACAATATCTTCTATGTTTTAGAATTGTTTATGTTTTCGAACGAGTGTTGGGATCTAGAGAACGATTGTTCTTCTACTCTCTTCGGTCGGTCACAGTCACTGTACCTGTAGAAGGGACTTCAACACTCAAGTCAGTCAGAGTGTTGACACTAGGGTGTTAGAGTACTGCGTACCTGATTCTTGGAATCTGCACTATTTATATTATCTTAATGGACATTCGTAGATGGATCAGATTAGGAGGTTGGTTCATGTTTAGGGTTGTGTTAAACAACCTTTAATTGTGGATTAACTCTGCGACTTGGTCAACTCATGACTCAGTTGGTCGCGTGTCATCACGTGACCTTCTCATTGTGGTCGATTAGTTGAGTGGTCGAGTTCCTGAATGAATCACTGAATGAATCGGTCGTCCCATTACCATGTATGCTTATTCAAAAAAATTTACTCATCTGTCTAATTTTTTTAATGAGATAGAAAAATTCAAATAGTGGAACTGGACTTTAGGTTAGACAAATTCCTAACCAACATCAAAGCTTAAACAAAGACAGCAAGACCCATGTTCCTCCAAAGGACAACACTCTCCAACAAATAAAGAATAAGAGCACACTTTTTGTTAAAATCAAACATAACTTCGAAATCTCATACTTGATGGACTCCAAATCTCAAAGCGCCTCAAAAATAATCCAAAAGCATTGCCTCCTAAGTTGTTGAAATAGTTGTTAGAACAGCTTGGGAGAGACATGGCCTCCTTAAAAATTTCATCACTTCTCCAAGTGACACCTAACTCAATTAATTGTAGATGTTGGTTCTCTCTTATGCATTCTCACGCTTTCTTTCTTGTACAACCCAATTAGGCACATTAATCCACACATCGCCTTCCAGGAATACCAATATTGCACCACCTTCAGTTTTATTGACTTCTTTTATTCTTTATATTTGCCTTGCCTCATCATCATTGTTCATGTATAATTTCTTTTGAACCCTATAGAACTAACTATATTAGAGAAAATACAACACACTAAATATTTTGATTATGTGTTAAAACAAACCTAAAGTTATTGTCAAGTCTTTCACTCAATTTATAATAACTTAAATTTAAATTTAAAAATAATAAAATTTTTAAAAATTGTATCAATATTATATGTGGAAATCAGAATGTAATGAACAAGGAACAAAGTACAAATAAATTAATTACAATATTAGAAAGAGGAAAAATCCCACCTTCTAAAATGAATTCTAAAATAGTTTCTAAACAAACAAATAGTCAAATTTATAAACACATACATAATTTTTTGTTTTGTAAGAAATTAACTGAAATAGATCATTCCGAAAATATTTCAAAACTGATACGATATTAATCTGTTTTTTTACTGATTAACTCAAATTCAAACTGAAAACATTCTGTCTAGAATTAAAACCATAAAAAAGATTACATTTCCACAAAATATTGAACCTTCTCACAACACAAATCACAATCCTATCATTCAGAGAATAAATACTATCTGTTTTAGTCATTATATCATTTTAATCTATTTTAGTTCTTATTCATTTTATTTTTAATCTCGCTTCTGATAAGATTACAAGAAATTAAAAACAACAATGATAAATTTTAAGTAAAAAAAAAAACCCTTATATATTGTCTTTAGTCCTAGTAAAATAAATGGTTTTGATTTTACTTCCTGAATTTGTTTCCTTTAAAATAAAAAATTACTACTTTTTATTTTTAGTATTGTGTAATACTGGTTAAAGATTATTTTTATTATGTGATTATAAAAACACTAAACAAATTGACCCGAATAAATGAGAAACCCGACCCGACCCGACCCGAAAAAACAAGATAGCGATTTCCCGCTCCCATTTAAAACCTCGCCGTGGCAACCACCTCATCTGCTTGCCGCTTTTCTCTCCTATCATTCGCTTCACTCAACCGATAACAGCCTTGTATATTTATTATTAATTATTAAAAACATAAAAAATTAAGAAATTAAGCAAAATCTTTATATAGTGTAGGGTTAATCCCACTCTGCAGAACAGAAGAAGAAGAAGAAGAAGTAGAAATTTAATTGTTTTCATAAAGATGGATTCTCCAGAACCTTTCAAGAACAACAACAATTCACCGGATTCCCCTCAAGAAGTAGACTCACTTAGTTCAACATTCACACCCACACACACAAACACACTTGATTAAAAAAATTCGCTTTTCGTTTTCTTTTTTCGGTGGTCAATTTTTGATAGGGCTTTGGAAGCCTTAAGAATTTTGGCTGTTTAGTGTTTGTTTATTTTTCTTGGTTATGTTGAGAGGATAACTTTATGGAAGAGGGTTTGAGTGAATTTCGAATTGCTTTGGGTTTAGGAGTTGTTTCACTGCTTACTATTATGAATGAAACCTTGTTTGGTTTTGTCTTTCTTTCGTTTCTTGTTTGCTGATCATGGCATTGGATGCTAACGTTGGGTTTGGAAATCTTGGAATACGTGAATTACTCAAAGAAGCTTGGTTGGGAAGGTGTTTGTTTTAGAATTTGGATGGACCTCACTCGTTTACAAGTTTAAGGCTTTGTGAATCATACAAGTTTAAGGTCACAGCAACTAAAATTCAATGGCTTTGACTCTGTTTCCTAAAATTGCTTCAGTGTTGGTGTTCTACCATCTAAAAGTTTTGAAGCCACATGACATATTAATGTGTAAAGTGAATTATGCAGAGAAAGAAAAGAGCACCTATTATGTGTATATATATGTGTGTATATATATATAGAGAGAGAGAGAGAGAACCTTGAGGATTTTTGAATGTGTGTTGTATGGATTGTGTTTTACATGTTGAAAAGATATGATTTTTTAATTTTAACCCTCTTTGATGTGCAGAGAGATGTTTAGAGCATTGGCTCACTTTAGTAGTTTCAGACTGTTTTATCTGATTTCAATTGCAGTATCAAATAATGAATAATAAATAAATGAACACGTGTGAACCTTTTAATTTCAGGAATCCCCTTTTTGTAGATATGTAAGCTCTTTATCTCCAATAAACATCAAGGCTTCTCATAGCACACGAAGTTTTGTAGGGCTCAGTTCTCCACCCCTTGTATTCAAGTCTCCACGTATTAGTCACCGTGCAACACAGTTCATGCAAAGGTTTGTTTGTGACTTCAATTGTGTGTGTCTGTTTGGTTATTGACAATGCACTGGCTGTTTGCTTCCTAAATTTGTCCATACCAGGTCACAAGGTAATGAGTCAGTCTCGGAAGTGCGATCTCAAAGTGAAAATGGAGGCAACATTCTTGGTGAAGCTTCTGGGTATTACTTGAAATCAGATTCTCATCAGCCACTGCCAGAGAGGTTTATAACTGACACTCAAAAGGTTTTTGACCCCAAGAATGATGCAAATATGCAACACTACGGTGGACATTTCTCTATTTATAAATATTTGGCTGATCCCGGGGATATTGATCAAATGTATTCAGCTGACCAAGATGTGGAACAACAATCTACAGATGCAGCTGAAATATCACTTAGTTACCCAACTCAGTCAAATATATTAAATATTGGCAGGATAGAGGGTCTTGGTGATAAAGCAGAAGAATCTTTGCCTCTGTCAGAGGATTCTAACAAGGTTCATCAACAGATTCCAGTATCCGGTGAAGAACCTAAAAGGATGGAACGGGAGCAAAGTGATGTTAAGAATCGATACAGTCATGATCCACTTCTTCCCCAGGTAAACTGTAGGTTCCTGCTGTCGGTATATATAATTTTAATGTAGGCCAGTCAGTATTGATACAATCACATCACTTGATGATCAGTGTGACAGATGTTTCTCATTCCTTTGAATTTATATATATTTTAAAGCTTCAGCTTGTGGAAAATTATTGATTGGATCATGAAAATTGCACACCTCGGTGGATGCCTGATCCTCTGCAGGATGTGAAGTCTTTTACAATGAGATGCTGCTAACCTCAAATATAACTGCAGAGCATATATTTCTTTGTAGTCCTTGGGAGTTGGGTTAACATTTACTTGGATTTTGTTGTGCTTTCATGCTTTTATTCCTTTGCAAGTGTTTCATTGTTTGTCTGGGTTTTTCCCTATGCTTTTTAGCTGAACAATTTCTTTCTAGGTTAGTGATTATATACTTAAATGTCCTTCTATTTTTTTTACTTGGCACCTATTATCGTTGTCTGTCCGTGTGTTTCCTATACTTTTAATCTGAATAGATTCTTTCAAGGTCAATGATTATAGACGTAAATAAAATATACTTTACTGTTTGTCACCTATTGTCACCAATTAGGATTTAAGAGAAGATAACAGTATTATGTACTTTATTGACAGAGTCGATACTTATAATCTAATGCTTTTGATGATATAGTTTAAAGAAATTAGCAGCAATGTGTATACTCCTTATCTCTGGTGCAGATGGGTAATTGTAATTGGACATCTCTAGTTAAAATGTTTCCTCCACTTTTCTGCTTCTTAAATTTTCTTCGGTTGTGGATTTAATGCTTTATAAGGCATCTCCTTGTGTAAGGAAAAATTCATTTATGAGTATCTTTGGCCTCTAAACTGAGGCTGTGGGCTATAACTTGCTCGCTAAAAGGTTTTAGTCCCGTGGGATGAAACTAGGGTGTTTCTAGTAGCTTAATCTGCTTGGCAAATGACTAATCTACCAGATATTTTTCGTAGGAGAAAGAGTTGTTGTCAGATTGTCTTGTCTGGAATTTACATTTTCTTCGAGTCTATGAAGATTTTCCAGCGATATATAATAATTACTACAATCCCTGTAGGCTACTCTAAAGTCCAATGATGTTGGAAGACGCCGCCTACAGTTTGAGGAAGGAGCTTCCAGTGCTCTTGAAAGTAACAAGTCTCGTGAGAAACTGAATGCAACTTCCTCCTTGTATCCTCAGCAAGGTTGTGGAAACTTACCTTTGCCAGGTTCCAAGCCATCAGGTATTGGGTTGCATTTAAATAGCATCGTAAATGCTATGCCAACTAATGAGGCTGCAACTACGGGTGTGAGATTACCAGATACTTCACCAAGGATGAAATCCACATCCTCAGAAAGGTTGCAAAGAAGGGAGATAATAAAGGGATCCATGCTTTCGTCCAATGTCAATGCGGAATCATCAGTTGACGCTAGAACTGAGAGCCATGAAATTGATGCTACACATGCTGGAAATTACGAGGAATTCAACAAATCTCCTAGCCCCTGCAAGAAAAAGTCGGTTTATTTGATCTTATAATTCATGATTTCTACTCTTTATATGCTAAGTTGCATTACTAAATGTTGCATTGCTCTTCAGGAAGAAAACATCAGTCGCTGGTAGTCAAGATGGCTGTAAAGGGTGCCGCTGTAAGAAGAGTAAATGTATAAAACTGTAAGTGAATCTCTGTATTTTTGGTATCTTACTTCATATGATATACACAGTATCTGTCTTTTTTATTTGAGCTCTTTGCAGTTACTGTGAGTGTTTTAATGCCGGAGTCTACTGCAATGGCCCTTGTGGTTGCCAAGACTGCTTAAACAGACCAGAATATAAAGACACGGTTATGGAGTCTAAACAACAAATTGAATCCCGCAATACGGTAACATTTGTGCCAAAGATTGTACCGTTTGCCACTGATATCTCAATCATATTTTCTTTAATTTTTTCTTTACCAAAGAAGAATTGATAGATTTATCCTATATATCAGGAAAATTCGGCAAGGCTCAAAAGAGGTTGCAATTGCAAAAGATCTACATGTCTGAAAAAATATTGCGAATGTTATCAGGTTGTGTGTATACGTCAATTTCCTCATGCTATAAACATTTCACCCGTTTAACCTCCTGAACTAATAGCACCATTTTCTTTCTAATATTTGAAAAAGGCTAAAGTTGGATGCACTAGTGGATGTGGATGTCAGGGATGCAAGAATTCCTATGGCAAGAAAGAAGGCAAGAGTTTATATTATGAATGGCTATTGTAAATTCTTCATGCACCAACAAATTTTATTTACTTTTCTGATGAGAGTGATATGAAATAATGTTGGAAGGTTTTGCTGTTACTCATCCTTGTAAGGGAAAATGTTGACACATTTTTTTGAATTCAGATTATGTGGCGGTTCAACATACCTGGAATATAGAAACGATGAGTGGAAATAATCAGGAAATGGTGGCAAGCGAGACAGATTATGATCTACGGCGACTCTCACCTATAACACCATCATTGCAATGCTATGAGTAAGATTGTTTTCACTGTAAATTCTCCAACATCAATATCTCTATACTAATATATACTCATGTACTAATATATAGAGATAGCTCTTACAGAAATGCGAACAAACGGTCGTTTCCAATGGTTTGATATAAAGAAATTATGGCAATGGCAATTTACCTATCTCCATTTGTGCAGCCAAGGCAAGGAGGGTGCAAAATCCAGAGTTGTTAACATGTTTGCATCTTGTTCAAACAACACTCAATCTTCTGAAGGTGACGAGACTGTGGTAACAGAGATGCTACGAAATGATCCTTATGATTCGGGAATTGAATGCAACAATGATATGTTACTTCAGGACACTCTTCCATCCAATCCTCCATTTTCATATGCAGCTAATCGGTGGAAAACTGTTTCTCCATCCCCATTCTCACGCGAACCTATTCGATCAGATTGCACGGTCTTTAACATGATAGTGCATGAAATGCATGAAGCTTCAACTCTCATGACGTCTGTGGAAGTAAATTCCCCAAGTCAAAAACGAGTTTCTCCTCCCCAGAGTGGTCTTGTCTCTGGAGGATTGAGAGGAGGCAGGAGAATTATATTGCAATCTGTTCCTTCTTTCCCTCCATTGTCTTCTTGCGTTGATTCCAAAAGCAATAACAACGAAGATCTGGGTAACAGTCAGAGCAAGGATCCACATTCTCCGAGCAGATGAATGCCCTCAACGTCAGTGTTTATACAAACAATGTTTTAGAATATTACTATTTTAGCGGCACTTTCTTCATTGTGCTAACAGGTTCCGAAATGGCTTATTTTGCGAACAATTAATGCAAATTGAAGTTATGGCCGCCATATTTTCGTTCTCTTGTATATCATTCGTCTTCTCCTCTTCAGTTCTGTTTCTTATTTCTCTCTCTCTCTCTCTCTCTTATCTCTCCGTATCTTGTTTTTCATCTCTGGCATGATTCTCTTATCCATCTTTCTTTCCTCGTAAAAAGTGCTAGATTTTTGAATTATCGAATATCATATAATGTTTTATGATTATGGAATAGTTAAAAATGAACAAATCATTCAGTTTTATAAAATAAATTTATAGACATGGTAAAATAAAATTTTAAACATGGGCGATAACGGTCCAGTTTAGTTTTATAAACAAAAATACTAACTTTTTTTTCTTAATATAATATATAGTTAAGTTGAATCCAAATAAAACGTAATATATTCATTGTTTAATATTGCGTTCTTCACATGTTAAAAGGGATAAATTTTGATTTAGTTACAGAATATAATGGAAAGTAAAATGTAATATTAAAAGGGATAAATTTTGAATTAAATATAATGGAAAGTAAAATGTAAGATAAACTGAGTGTTTTCAATCTATCCTACCCAAAACATAATTTTTATTCATTTTTAATTTTCTTTTACTCAAAAACAGAATGTAAGATAAAGTATACACTAGATTGTGTAACAAGAATATCGTCTAATAGTCTGTTTAACACCACGAATAGGATTGTAAAGTCATGAATAAAATAGAAAGGAAACTTGCTTTTAAACGAAAAATGCAACACAAAATAAAATTTGTAAACGAAACAACTAAGTACAATTGTTAACACTTTGGTTAGTAATCACTAAGTATAATGTCTAACCGTTCTAGATAGAACGAAAAATTGCGAGAATGATAAATGGTTGTAAAATAAATTATAGAAACACATAAAACATGACGTCGTGAAAATATATGTAAATGACATTGAATTAAAAGGTAATTGAAAAAAAATAACTTCTAAACTAAAATTATGAAGTGAAGAAATGTAAACAAACAAGAATTAAAATAATTCAAAACAAGAAAAATGAAATTCATAATTTGAACGAAAAATAAAGAAAAAAAACCATGGTTAGTTTCATCTTTAATTCGCTAGAGACCAAAATCAAAATTTTAACCCTAAACCCTAAACTCTAAACCCTAATATATTTAAAAACGATTTAATTTAATAAAATTAAAGTTTGTGTTTGTTAAATTACAATTTAAACAAAAGAAAAATATATAAGTAAAGTAGTAATAAGAAAGAAATTACTTTAAAAATCATAATAAACTTTATAATCATTAAATGTGAATGAGTAGTTATTTAATAAAAAAAAATTAAAAGAGAGATGAGTATGGAACTCATCCTTATTTATATACCTAATATAAAATTTTAAATATTATTCACATTCATATCTTTATTCATTAAGTACGAGATTATAGAAAAAAAATAATAATATTTTAAATATTTTTATCAATGTATTAGTTTATTTGATGTGACTATTACCTATTACATGTATACTAATATACATTTTTTTTATCAGCAATGAACTAATTAAATTTAAAAGGGACACTTCAGCGATGTCTCAACCCTTATACAAAAGAACTAGTTTAGAAAAACATCAGACAATACCATTATCTTGAGCTAAAAAACATGAAAAGATAAATGTGAATTTTCCAACCAACACTAAACCAGATCTGCTGGAGCTAGGCCTTCCAATTTTTCACTCCAAATTCCTCCTATGCCCGAATATCTGTATGGAGCACTCACATGGCTACTGCCACATTTGAGTTACCATATAAATACTCAAACCCTAATACCAAACCATACATTTCCATGTGGTTGCCATTACTAATCTCACACCTGCAAAGACCAGAGGCTGTACTAAATGCCTATCATCCCCTATTGTACCAGGACAACAACCCCATATTGAAGCAAGAATCAACAGAATACAAAATAAGCATATTCAGAACATGCCAACTCTCCTCCAATTACCATCATGACAAGGCTATGCAAACAGACTCTGTTAAGCCTAACTAAACTTTGGAACATCCATTTCTTCAGAGTGAGACACAGGTGCACCATAACTTCCACGCATACCTATTGGGAACCTACTAGACTTCATAACTTCTTAGCTTCAAGTTACGTGAAGGAACCTGCATCAAGATAGCCACAAACTAGCACCTTTCAAACTAGCCACAAACCAGCGCATTTCCCTTCTGCACAGATACAACTATATACTGCCCAACCTTCGTGACAAAATTCCAGCATATCCAAGAAGACAAAAATAAACCTATTACCCTGCATACTGGACGTCAAGCTTTCCCATAAGCACCAGGATATTCTCAGCGCACACATAAAATACACTGGATAGGATTTAAAAGCCAGTCCGTGAAAGAGTAAGAGAAAGAACCTTCCCTATGTTTGAGCCAGGACCATGATAGAAGTTGAGTTGCTTGAAGAATTTCCTCAGGATCAGGAATGCCTTGTTTGAAGATCACATTATTTCTATGCTCCCATATGCATCGTGTAATCGCCGCCCATACTCCCTTCCATACCAAATTTTGTTTCTCGGATAAGTTAGGTAAGTGGAAATTCAGAAAATGATTACAAATATCCTTGTTCTGTGCACCCAAAACACCTATCCATCTGTAGCAAAGCATCCAAACACGATAAGCATAACCACAATCCAAGAATAAATGCTGGGTGGATTCCACTAACTGGTTACAAAAAACACAAAGAGGGGAGTTCACCACGATTCCTCGTGTCACGAGATTCTGGCTTGTCGGGATTCTATCCAAAAGAATTCTCCAGGCTGTGCATAGGACTTTTGGTAGGGCTTTGACCTTCCACAACATACTAAAAACAACATTACCTGAGTCGGACCCTTGGTTGGTTAAGAAGCCATATGCTGATTTCACAGGAAAAAAAAAACCCCTCAGGATCCCCTCTCCAAGTAATGAAATCCTTGGAGTCCTTGTTCAAAACTTCCCTAGATAAGGTTGTTAATAATTCTGCTTCCAAAACTGACTCTCAGTTGAATCTCTCCCTCCTCCATTCTAGGTGCCAATGCCATCCGTAGTCATCCCAAAAGCCAGCCTCACCCACCGTCATCCCTTGATTCAGGGATAAAGAGAATAATCTAGGATATAACTCCTTAATATTACTGTTATTAATCCAAGGATCCTCCCAGAAGTGTACAGAGTCCCCAGATCTGACATTCCATGCAACAGCTTGTTGGAACCAACCTACACCATCACCCTCCCTACATATGTTTTCTTAGTCTCTCCACCACCAGGATTGACAACAAGACCGAACATGGTTAACACCAGATAACACCGTATATTTAGACTCCAAGATATCTTTCCATTTCCCCTTCGCTTCGCTCATTAACCTCAATTTCCATTTCGCCATAAGGGCATAGTTGAACTTCCTGATATCTTTAATTCCTAACCCACCTTCCTCGAGAGGTTTACAGATGTTTCCCCAGCTTACCCAAGGTATGGATCTGTTATCTCTGCCCCAACCCCACAAGAATCTCCTTTGTATGCTCGTAATTCTATTACAGACTAATATCGGGGCTTTAAAGAAGGATAAGTAAAAGAGAGGAATAGATGTAAAGACCGATTTGATTAAGTAGATTCTACCTGTCATAGATAAGCATCTCCCTTTCCAAGTACTAAGTCTAGCACTGATCTTGTTGACGACAGGCTCCCAGAACAATACCTTCCTTGGATTACCTCCTACAACCCCAAGTACTTGAAAGGCATCTGCATAATGTTGCAATTTAAAGTCTTGGCATAGGTTTCTAAAGTGAACCTATCCACATTTATCCCTGCCAATTTCGATTTGTGAAAATTAATCTTCAATCTGGAAACTAGTTCAAAGCATCTTAGAATCATCTTTACCGTAAACACATTTGAGAAAGAGTCCTCAATTGTGAATAGGGTGTCGTCTGCAAATTGGAGCATACTGCATACTATTTCCTTCCTTCCCACCTTCACACCTGTAAGCATGTTTTGCTTAGTCGCTTGTCTCACTAATCCAGCCAAACCCTCAACAACCACCAGGAATAGAAATGGAGCCATAGGGTCACCCTGTCTCAACCCCATTGATGGTTTGAATTCCTCTGTTGGGCTTCCATTAATCAGCACAAAAATGGAGGACGATTCCAAGCAGCATGTAACCCACCTTACCCATTTGCTATGAAAGCCTAACCTTTGTAACATATCAAGTAAAAAGTCGCACCTTACCGAATCATATGCCTTTTCGTAGTCCACCTTAAAACAAAGTGCACTCCTCCGATTCCTCCTAACCTCCTCACCACCTCGTTTGCTATAAACACACTATCCAACATGCTTTTGTTCCTCAGAAAAGCAGATTGATCTTCGTGAATGACCAAAGAGAGAACATCCTTCATTCGACCTGCTAATACCTTAGTAACAATCTTATAGAAGACTCCTATAAGGGAGATGGGCCTGAATTGGTCGAGAAAAAGGGGATCATTCACTTTAGGTACCCAAGCAATAAAAGAGGCATTGCACCCCTTTAGTATCATCCAGGTTTCATGGAAAACCTGCAAAGCCTCCATAATGTCAGTTTTAAGGACGTCCCAACAATTCATGATAAAAGTGCTACTAATATATATATATATATATATATATTATTTTACATGTATACTAATGGAAATACAAGTGCTACTATTTCCAATTTTAAATAATAAAAACAACAAAAGTAATTAAAAATTTAATATAACTATTATTACAATAAAAAAAATCCAAAAATATAAAAAATAGAATTATATATAATATATATAAAAAAGAATTATAAAAACATTCTAATTTTTATTAATTATTGTAATTATATTATCAACCGGACTTGCCCTAATTCGTCACATAAGGCGGGAAAACAAATTGAAATTAAATTTGAGGTGTTGCAGAGAGGAAGGTGTTGCCATTTGGACTGTGATCGGAATGGAGAGGATTCACGTCAGCGTCCGAGCAAAGCCTCTCTCCCAAGATGATGCGAAAACAACTCCCTGGAGAATCTTCGGCAACTCCATCGCCATTCCCAACCTCTCCAAATTTGATTTTGGTACTCTTCTCTTACTTTCTCTTCACTTTCTTCTTCTTGCAAATTTACTTCTCAACCTGAGTCATGTTTCGCAGACCAAATATTCAGCGATAGTTCTGCAACCGCGCAAGTCTACGAAGCTCGCACCAAGGATATCGTGGAGGCCGCAGTTCGGGGATTCAACGGTTTGCATGCTTTGCTACTTCAGTTTGCTGTTGGTAATTACTTGGATTGGTTAACTTAGGGTTTGTGATGTTATGTTAATTGAAGGCACTGTCTTCGCTTACGGCCAGACGAATAGTGGGAAGACTTTCACGATGCGAGGCTCGAAAGCTGAACCTGGAGTCATTCCTCTCGCTGTTAACGATTTGTTTCGAATCATTCAACAAGTAACCACTCCGTACTTTCGTTTTTTTGGTCACAAAACCAATACATAATACTTGAAACGTTGAAACTGATTTCTAATTGATAAAAACAATGTTTGGATACACTTCTTATACACACTTATAGGGGTAAGAAAATAAGTGACTTGTGCTTTTCCATAAGGTAGAATCAACTTATGTACTTAGGTCTGTTTAGACACAGTACAACCTCGAAGAGTTTTTGGGGCTTCTCTGTTCTGAACAAACTGTTAAGGTTTTGGAGAAGTTAAACCGGATAGCTTTCATTAAAGTTAAGTTCAGAAGTTCAATTCACTCATTTTTTTGTCTTGTATAAATACTTAAGTAGAAGTTTGTTTAAACTGGGCCAAAAAAATAGAACTCTAGACCTTGGAGGCTCTGGTATTATATATATGTATATCATGTTGAAAAGTTCAGGTGTTGGGTGAAAAGTAGATGAATAGTTTTATATCTGACATTTTTACATATCTTCTTCATAGGTTTTTGTTGCTGAATTTGTTTTACAGATAAGGATAACAGTTATCAGATTCATCCTTTTGTGTCTCCACTTTAGTCGTCATAGGGACAAATAAACATGGAATTTTAGAATTTTGAACTTTGGAGAACTAAATTCTTTGAAGGATTAATGCTGTGATACTGTAATTTGAATTGAGAGGCTGAAAACGTGAGGTGCGCCTAAATTGCTAAAACGTTGGATATTGTTATTTAATTTATACTTCATGGGGTCTTTAATAATTAAAGACAATCTTTGTTCTTGTGGGCGTCTCCTTGCAATTAAAGGTATTAGAGTTGGCGGGGAGTGCATCTGAATTCGCAACTAGTAGTTGTAAGAAGTGCTGGTTGTTATAACTCTGCTCTTAATGAAGCTTCATCATTTGGTAATCTAGAAATGATCCTGAAGTCTATCCTTCTAAACTGTTCTATTATTGCTACAATATATAATATTAAGATCTGGGAGTTTGGTTGCCCTTGAATTGGGTACGAGTGTAATTAGTAGATATAATGGTGGGTGAAAAATCAGAAAAGGAAGAGAAAAGAGAACTATTATCAAATATATCCCTGAGTCAATCACCCAAGGGTCCAAGGAGGGTGTGTGTGAGATGCAAACAATAGATTTACCCATGTGTGTGCTGCCGAAACTGTAGCACAAGAGTTCGAGTGGCCCTCTAACCTCTGGAGAAAATCTCATAGGCAGCAAGAATATTGGAAACAAGAGGGAGCTCTGTCTTGGAATGTGAAGAGGGTGTGGCGACAATTGTAGCTTGCAAACAAAAGAAACAAAACAGGAGAGAGAAGAGGAGTCCCGGAAGGCCAAGGTACACTGTTCTGTGTAACTAAATCACTGTTGTCAGAAAATTGCAGCAAAAGTTGTTGGAAAGTGAAACATCAGCGGAGAAAAGTGGCAGGGGGCCAACAGAGAGGGCGATTCAGACATATACGCAGTTGTCAAAAGGGTATCTTCTGGACAGTGGGTCCACTGGGTTGATACAGTATTCAAAGAATCTCTTTTTGGGCTCTCCATACCATGTTTACACGAGATAAATTAGAGGCACATTGAGCATAAAATCACGTGTTAGAATACACACAAATGCACAAGTATATAAGCTTATTGCATTCATTGCACATGATTAGAGGACATTTTGATTCCCCTAATGAGATATTCATATCTATAAATAAATTTATTACAAAAAAATTCAAAATATTACGATTTGATTATCAATTGAGACTATTGTGCTTGTGTAGACTACATTAACTGATCTACACCAACAATTATGATAATATTGTTAACTTTTATTATTTTTGCATTATCTCCTTTTGATATTGATCTCATACTGAATGGAATACTATTTCTTAATATTTATTTTAGGACGTTGATCGAGAATTTCTTCTTAGAATGTCATACATGGAGATTTATAATGAAGAGATAAATGATTTGTTGGCTCCTGAACATCGAAAGCTGCAGATTCATGAAAATCTAGAGGTTGTTTACATATATATTTTTCAAGCTTGTCCATATCTGGTCACTGGTGTTATATTTGTATTCCTTAATGCTTTACATACTTTTTCTTTGAAATCACAGCGTGGGATATATGTTGCGGGGTTGCGAGAAGAAATTGTTGCCTCTCCTGAGCAAGTCCTTAATCTCATGGAGTTTGGAGAATGTAATTTATCTGTTGCATTTTACTTATGTTTTGCATTTTAGCTCTCATCATACTGAGATTGAAACGGAAGGGAACCTCTATTTCAATTTTGATTTCTGTGGTTCCTTTGTTTGCTAGCATTTTTGTGTGATTATGCATGCTTTTGGTTAACTTTGCAGTATGTTTATATTTGTGAAGTATCTTTTAGACTATTGCTTCATCTCCCTCAAGCAAACACCATATTTTATATCCATTGTACTTTTTAGCATATTTTATGCTATCTGTAATGGTTAACTAATTTTTTTTGTATGTTATTTACAATTGTATCAGCTCATAGACATATTGGAGAGACAAATATGAATTTGTACAGTAGTAGGTCCCATACTATTTTCCGCATGGTAATAAGTGCTATTTGAGATGGTAATTTTTTTTTCTCTCGTTTTATTAGATACTTCTAATTAATACCTTGTGTTTAATAGATAATTGAGAGTAGGGACAGAAGCGAAGATGAAGATAGTGGCAGCTCTTGTGATGCTGTCCGTGTATCAGTGTTGGTATGTTAATGTCACATTTTTAACTAACAATCTCTTAGGGGAAAAGTTTTTCCTTTTGTTAATTGTTATTTACATGCATTTATCTTTTCTGTTATTTAAGTGACTATTTTTGGGTAATTTTTCATATTGGTAATAGTTATCTTCTTACGTCTAGAATTTAGTGGATCTTGCTGGGTCAGAGCGTGCTGCAAAAACTGGTGCTGAAGGCGTCCGACTCAAAGAAGGCTCTCACATAAACAAAAGCTTAATGACTTTGGGAACCGTGATTAAAAAATTGAGTGAAGGTGCTGAGAGTCAAGGGTAAGTTTAAATGATTATATTTAACTTTCTTATTTAAATTTTTGAATAAGGAAAGAAGAACATATAATATCTTATGCAGGGGCCATGTTCCATACCGAGATAGCAAGCTCACTCGAATTTTGCAACCTTCTTTAGGAGGAAATGCTAAAACCGCTATAATATGTAATATTACCCTTGCGCAGGTAAGGTATTCCTGTGTTTCACACTCTTAAATCAAATATCCTTGAGTTTAACACCTACCACGTTTTACTATGCAATAACTGGCTTGGAGGTATAATATTGCGAGGTGTTTTGTATATCACTTGATTAATGCCCATCTAATCTAAGAATTAAATTTCCTAGCTATCACTGGTCAGACAGATCAATATCCTGTATTCTTTTCTATGCACACCCCACGATTACATTTCATATTTTTATGAAGGAGCATAAAAATTATCCTTTAATATTCTTTCAGTCTAGTTGTTTTATAACATTTGTTATTGTTACATGACAGATACATACAGATGAAACTAAAAGCAGTCTTCAATTTGCAAGTAGAGCATTGCGTGTCACAAATTGTGCTCAAGTGAATGAGGTTTTGTCTAACCCATTTCCCTTGTTTGTAGGGCTATTTTATTTTGATTTTTTTTTTATTGCTAGCCATTTCAAAGTAGTTTTTTCTGTTACTTTCTCTTTTCTCTAATGAAGTTATTCTGCATAGCAAGTATATTTTCATTGCATCATCTCTTGTCATGTTCCTTTATTAATATATAGATGTTCTTACAGTTTACTTTTGCAGTGCAGTTCTGCCTTCTGTCTTATTTTGTATCATTTGGTTCTGCAGTGATGTGCATCTTTCACAGTAATTTTCTCATTTTGTTTTTGCTCACAGATTTTGACCGATGCTGCTTTATTAAAGCGCCAAAAGAAGGAGATTGAAGATCTTCGTGCCAAATTGATGGTGGGCCTATTTTTCAGTTGCTATTTTATATTTGATGAGCTTATTGTTTGAGAGAAAGTAAACAAAAAAGTTAGTTCCTGAAGTGTTGGCATAATTATGCTTTTATCTTTTCTTTAGGGTTCTCATTCAGGGCATTTGGAAAAGGAGATTCTGAGCCTTCGAAATACATTATTACAGGTGTATGAATTTTCCTTTGGGGTTAATTATAATTTGTTTTTGTGTATTCTGCATCTTACAATGTTTATCTTGTCAGACTGAACTGGAAAGGGAACGCATAGCTTTGGAATTGGAGGAGGAAAAGAAAGCTCAAGCTGAATGGGAAAAAAGAGTAAAGGAACAAGCCAAGAAAATTGAAAATTTGAGTTCAATGGTTCTGTTTTCAAATAGGGATGAAAGTCGTGAGCATATTAAAAGGGTATTATTAAGCATGCCATATCCCTCTTTTTCTCTCTGCAGACTTCTTAACCTTTTTTAGTCCCCTTGCCTTTTCTTTCACCCAAATTTCTTTCTTTGTTCAATTTTTTCTTAATGTGTTTTACAACTTGCCACTACTTCTT
>Ga0123342_1004918_pt1 | contig 19959 bp, 13 predicted proteins | sample Turbeawhitnodule_FD_89960 | JGI IMG/M metagenome (GOLD analysis project Ga0123342, IMG submission 89960) | Root nodule microbial communities of legume samples collected from Mexico - Turtle bean Mexico white nodule | ecosystem: Host-associated > Plants > Roots > Nodule | place: Mexico: Nepantla... | reverse complement strand
GTATATCAGTTTCCCTGAAAGTTTGCTAAGGTACGCATTAATTTAGTTTATGTTTCGAACGCTTTAAAGCACTTTAAATGCTTTAAACGTTTTAAACGCGTTGAACGTTTTTATACGCTTTAAGACGCTTTAAATGTTGGAGGTGTTTAAAAGGGGCTTTAGACGTTTGAGACGGGGATCCGAGCTTTGGACCTAATCCTCACAGTTTTACACACAGAGAAACCCTAGTTGTCTGGTTGGCGCACCCACTGTACGCACAGGCAGTTAGGGCAGAAAACACCAGTTGTTCAGTTACCCAGTTTTTGGACCACCTTCAGAACATCCAGTTATGGTGTTCCGATACGGAGGTGCGTCCCTTTGATGTTTCTCGCTAGCTGACTTGATCGTCGGAGTGCAAACGGCCGCGAGGGTGCCCCTTTGTCCACTTCTTTTCAGGTACTCACAGACGGAGCGGAACGAAGGTGCCCTAGCTCGCGAGGACAAGCCACGCACAAAGACGCATCCGGTCAACCGGCCGGAACATGCACCATTGAGGTGGTGAAATTAGTCACTTTTCTTGTACATGATTTTTAACTTTGATTTGAGTAATGAAATGTTGTCCAAATTTTGAGACACTTATACTTTTCAAAGTTCTCTCTAGAGTTCTCTTCTTCCTAGACAAATTTCTAGAGTCCTCCTAGTAGTATTGACCCAACCTCACTTTAGAAACTAAGTGTTGGCCTAACCACACTCAGAATCATCATCATGATTTCCATCTCTTTCAAAAATTTCTATAATTTTTAAAGATTTCACTATCATTCATCTTCCGTTGAAGAAATTCAAATAAAAAACAATGAAAAAGAAGATTTATAAATGAAAATGCAAGTTAGGATTGCATCATTTGGTAATCAAAACTTTGGTTTAAGAGATAAGTAGTTTCTTCTTCGAATTTCTTTTTTCTAATTTCGTGTTGCTCATTTTTTCTTGATTGTCTTAAATGTTTACCGATTTATTTTTGTGTTTTTGTCATTTTGTTTGATTCAAATCCATTGTTCTTGTGTTATTTTGAATTTTCTTGAGTTTTCTTCAATATTGTTCAGTGGAATTTTCTTATAATTGAGTCATTTTGATTTTACGATTATGAATGTTTTGTTTAGAGTCATGTTTAGTCCTAAAATGTCATAAACTCCATTAGTTAATTTATTTATTTTTCAAATTTTTTCATAGATTGGAACTCTGGAGTGCTTTTGATTTTCATTTTTGAAATCTTAAATCTTTACTAGATGATTAATAATTTTCTTTAAAGTTAGGTCTCCATTATCATCTTTTTCAAAAATTATTAAAAAAATTCTAAAAACTTTCAGAGGTGCAAAAATAAAATCCAAAGGTGATAAGATCAAACATTTTTTTTTGTAATATTTCATGAAATGTGATGCACCTTCGTTCACGTTCATGTGCGTTTTCAGTCACACAAAAAGTTGATAAAAATAGTATACCCACTCGAGGTATTTTCCCCCCTTTTCCCCTTTCTTCGTTTGAAACCAAATCCCTATCTCTTCGTTCGATGATTTTTGCATCTCTTCATCCAAAGTTTTTCTTGGCTCCATTTCTTAATTGTTGTTGTGAGTGTGGTAAGGAGAGCTTCATTTTTTGGTTATGGTAGGAGTTTGAACAACTAGTGGTTCTTCTATTGGAGTTGCATAGGTGAGTAAGGTAAGAAACCAATCTTCCATTGATTGAGTTCATTCTTGGTTTTAGAAGGAGCCCAAATAGGTAGTGGTTCTGATACAAACCGACAGATGACTAAGGACACAACAAGCACTTTCCAAAAGGGTCAGTCATCTCAAGATACAAAGTCAGGCCCCACCAAGCCTCGAGAAAGAATCAACAAAAGAAAAAGAAGCTATAAACTAGAATACGAGAAGTTCTTCCTTTTGGTCTTCTTAAAAAAGTAGAATATGTTGTAAATAATTTGGGCTCACTTTAGAGGTCCAAATAGCAAAGATAGGCTTGAATAAGGGGCCTTTAGAATAATAGAGGGTGTATTATCACTTTAGCTTGTTCTTGGCCCTTTAGGAAGGCAATTTGACATAGTTTCTAAAAGGACAAGCCTAGTATGCAGGTTTGACTTAGTCAAACCCTAAGGGTGTGTTTGAATTAAAGAGGGGATTTGAGGGAGTGGAAATGAAGTGATTTGAGAGGAAAGTGTGAAGAAAGTAAGGTTGTTTGGATTTGGGTATATTAGAGTGGATTTATGAAGAAAGTTTATTGAAATTTGTGAATGATGTGATAGTTGTGATTTTTTTTAAAAGGTATAAAATGTAAATTTACAAATTTATCCTTATCTTTAAAAATATTTGAATAATAAAAAAAATTAATTAATTTTTTATTTTTTATAATAATAATATTATTATTACTATTATATAAGTTTAGTTTTTATGTAAATAATTATATTTATTATTATTATTAATTATATTATTAAATATTTGATTAAAATAAAATTATTATTATATATATTTTAATTTATATTTATTATCATTATTTTAATTAATAAGATTATTATTAATTTTATAATTTTATAAATATATATACATTTTTTTTATTATAAATATTTAATATTTATATTTTATAATATAATTAATTATTTTATAACTTTTTTGACAGGGTAATTACGTAATTTAGCTATATAAAATTGGGTTTTTGTTGCATTTCCCTGCAAATCATGTCTAAGGAGTGAAGAAAGCTTTTATAGGTTTCTTCACCTTTCCGCGCTTCCTTTTCATCACAAATTAGTAGATCCAAACGAGAGTGGTTATTCCAAATCCATTCGCGTGAATAGTAAACGCCCAGAAACAAACAGAGCGTAAGGCTGCCCATTTTTTCCCTTTTCCCATCCTACCCCTCTTGCTTGTTTTCCAAGGCTCCTTCACCTATAAATAGGAGGCCTACCCATTGTATTTTACATGTTGAATTTGAAGAGAAAAGTTACTCTGCACAAGTGGCGGCCATCAACACTTATCTTGGAGGAAAACCACACTCCAAGTGGCCTGATCCACCTTTCTTTCATCACATAAGCTTTTCCTTTCCTTCATCTCTTCCATTCTTTCCATTAGTCCATTAATCTTTGTGTTCTTATGTTCTGGTTTTCATCCTTTGTCAATTCGGTTTTCATTATGTTCTTGTTTTTCCTTCCATGCTCTTTTACATTTTGCCCTTCATCATCAATCACCATATTCTTGTATTTTTCCTTTGCTCTCTAGAAGTGAATCTTCACACTTACTTAATCACTTGGTTAAGTTCGTGTCCAGTGGGGATCTTCTTTGGGTTCTCATCTTATAATTGCTAAAAAAAATCTCAATCTAAGTAAAGTGTCACATCTAAAATGAAGCAATCTAAAATCAACACACATCAGGTTCTTTGATTGGAGATGAACCTATATAATTTATTTTAAAGGTGAGTTCATATTTGGTTCCGCTAGTTCGTTTTTGAGTTCGTAATTAATTTTTATGATTTTCCAAGTTTAAATTCAGGTGGTGTAGACACTATATAAGGATTGTAAGTGAAACTCTATGTTGGGACTAACATAAAAAGCTTAGTTTGAATAGTTGATAAAAATGTTACCTTGTTCTTCTTCGTTATATTCGTTTTCGCATTATTTTTTTTCTACGTTTTGTGTTCACTATTCTTCATTTTTGCGGAATAATTTCTCTTTCGCTTTCCTTTTCAATTCAAAAAATCTTGGTTGAGATTGTTGTGCATTTTCATTTGTGTTTCTCCTTTGCTTCCTATTTTGGCGCAAATCTGAAAACAAAATCACATCAAGAGTGCAATTGCGTTCATGATTCATTGATGTTGTACATGGTGAAGTTCAACATTGATTAGCAATTCATAAATCGTTTTTCATTTGTGATTTTGTTTTATATTGATTGGGTTGTTTTTGTTCTTTGTTGAAGTGTTGATTGTTCAAGCAATTTCGTTTTGAATAAACTATAGAGAAGGTGTTTGATTAATTGTCTCAGAGAAGTAGAAATTCTTGTTTCTATTTTTGGTACCAAAAATTTTGATGCAGAGATTGATTCTTTGGAATATTGTTCAGCGAGTTTTATCAAACAGGTTTGAATTACTAGTTGAATTGGTGCAATGTAGTAGCTATTTTAGTAAAAACCTTGTTTCTAGCAGTGCAAATCTCTGTAACTTGAAGTTTAATTCAACAAGCAGTGCGATGCATATTTATTTTTTTCAAAGCAGTATTGATGTTCATTACTTTTTTTGTTTAAATTTTTAGAACGAATTTCACTGGTAAAATTGAAAACATAGCTGCGTGAGTTGGTGTTTACAGTGCAATTTTTTGTTTTGATGTTGTTTGATTAAATTTTTTGTTGGTATAGTAAGTGGTGTAGTTTTTTTTAGCAAATTGGAATTGTGATTTGGTTGGAACGTATCTCAGGTGGTAATGTTACATTCAAGACCACTTGCTTATGTTGATACGTCATGACAAATTTTGATAAACAAGTTATTTCAATCACCAAGGTGAATTGGTAGTTGTTGGGTTTTTGCATTGGTTCATGAATAAATTGATGTTGAAATTGTATGGGTGCAACATCAATGTTCACGTGAAAATTCACCATTGTCTACAAGAAGCACTTTGTGGCTGCAATGAAATTTGTTGAGCCAAATCACATTGGGTCAATTTTTTTTTTGTCTTATGCATCATTAAATTTTTGTTGTAGAACTTTTGTTGGTTTTGTTGTTGGTGATGACATATAATAACAATTGTTTTTTAAAATGAAATGGTGGTCATAAATTGAATAATTCAATGCAAAACTTTAGTTTATGTGCTTAGTGCATTTGGACAGGTTAGACCACCATGATTTTGTTTCTCATTTGGAGGTATTGTAGAATGTGTTCCTAATTTGTGAGATCCACATGTACTTGACACCAGTTGAGTTAAGGTTGTTTTGGTAAACTATTTTTTTTTAAATCTTAATTAAGTAAAACAACTTAAAAGCATCAGAGTCTTTGATTTTATAAGATTCATCATGTTGAAAATGATTTGAATTTTACTAGGAAAAGCAAAGAGGCTAACAAAATCAAAAGAAGGAAAATGACATCTTATGAGCGTCATATTGCTAGAAAACACACTTAGTTGATTGAAATTGGTCCTCTAATGCTATGGGATGTCTATTTATCATATTAAGCATCATAAATGGAATCATGAAAGTATGGTACATTGGAGTATTTTTATTTATTTCAATACATGGTAATTGTTATGTTCAAATGTGTTCTTGTCGGTTGACTTCGGTGGGTCTCCGAGTTGAGCTCAGCTTTGACTTGTCTCCACTTGGTGCTCTGAAACGTTGCTCCACTGGGACAAAAGGGGGCTCTACCTGTTGATCACAATTCGACGATCAAGTCAGTCAGAACATTCAAACTATAAATTTTGTTTCAGTTTAGGGTATTTAGAAAAACGTACCTTTACTCGGGGTCTCAAACCCCTTTTACAGACATTCCTTCAACAATTTTCATCAACGAGAATATAATCTCAACATCCAAAGTATAATATTCAACAAAAATATTCAACAACAATTTGTTCACCGTGTACTTGTTACTTTTGGGTACAAACATTATTAACCGCTTTTACTTGCATTTAATAATATTCTTCAACCAATTTTGTTATTTCTGTATTTAATAATATTTCTTAACCAATTCAATTATTTCTTCTGTTATTTTTAATTATCTTTCCTACGTAATCTTACCAAAAATCCTGTTCTGACCTTGTAACACACTTTGGGCTCATACCCGGCTCTGGCCGAGTTAGGCACAACTCGCACAACCAAGCTGACAATACCTAAACACTTGGACTGAGGTCCGAGCACTCCTGGGCAGTACAAAATGTATAATGAAGTTTTTTTATTCTCTATCTTAAGTTGAGGGAAGTAGCAGAGTTCCATGCCCTATAAAATAGGTGAAGGAGAATAAAGCATTGTCCAAGCGTAGATTCAGTAACTAGTGAGATGCATATTTGACACATGATTTTCCAATTTCAATCCTTTCATAATCTTATCATTCAGCATCTACAAGCTCAAGCAGTAGAGGTTGCACAAAATATTTTGCAATAGCCTAGGGATGACAAAGTGGGGTGGGCTGTGCAGGTCGGGACGCAGCCTGTTGAGAAAAATGCGGGGTAGGGTGGGCTGACCTGCATAAATTAAATATCTAGAAGTTTCTTTTTGCATCCCCATATTTTCCTCATGCGGTCTCATATTTCACATTCTAGATTTTTTACCACATCTTATTACACATGTGTCGTAAGAATAATATTGTGAGACCATATTGATCTAATGCATCTAAATAAAAAAATATAATTGAAAAATATAATTCAAACTTTATATTTAAAAAATATTTTTTATTAATTTTTAAAAAAAGTATTTCTTATACGGGGCAACACTAGTTCAAATAACGCATTCTACAACAACATATTAAGTCGATTAATGGAGAACCGATGTAAAAAAAAGTGATGATATTTTTGTAAATATTTGGGACATATTACATCGGTTGGAAAGACCAACCAATGTAATATGTTCTTTTTAGAGTAAAAAAGGTTTAACAAAAAATATAAAAAAAAAGGTTTAAAGAGACATACTTTGGAGCTAGACATATTATATGGTTGGTCCTTCCAACCGGTGTAATATGTCTTTCAGAGAAAAAAGAAAAGTTAAAAAAAAACATAGTTTGGAGCTAGACATGTTCAGATCACAATAAATTTTACATATAGTCTTAGCTATTCAACCTTAGAACAATTGAAATCAACTATTCTTATATGTTTATTACAAGTACTCAAAACATAGAAAACATGTACACGGTGGTAAAAATAACCAGTTCAACTCGTGAACACACTCAAGGAGGATATCTCCTACTTTTGGAACACACAAAGAGGAAACAATAAACAACTTTTGAAATATTTTCAAGAAAACAATAATTCAACTCTTGAACAATTAAGAGAAAAAAATGTGATAATCCTAACAATACCATGATGAAAATAGATTACCAAATGCACAACAAAACAATAGCAAGAAAATCTAGTACTGATAGAAAACCTTTATAACTATTTGATAAAACGAATAGAGGGTTGGAAGATTTCTTGAAACTTCTAAATGCACTCTTGGAGCAAGTGAAAACATCTTGTTTCATCCCTCTAAATGATTTTAATCACGCTTTCTAAAGTATGACATGTGTTATCTCAAACTGAACCAAAGGTTCAATTTATAAAAGTTTCAAAAATTCGTTTAAAAATCAAATTAGATACATTTAATTGATTTTCTTAAGTTGTGAATTCATTATTCTCATAAAAAAGTGAATATCAATGAAAAACATTATGTTTTAATCGATTACTAGACCAATTAATATGTTATTTTGCTCTTCATCATTTTTGGGAAAATTTAAGAACATATTAATCAATTATTAAGTGTGTTAATAGATTATTCTTTGAAACTAGCTAATAACTCAATTATTTGTTCGCTGTTTTAATCCATTAACAAAACTGCTACTAAATTATCCTGTTTTGGAAACATATTAAGAATATATTAATCAATATTAATTGATTAAACAAAATTAAAACCTTTTTAAACATATTTGAACCTTTCAAAATAAATTTTATGGTTAAGATTAAGGTTAGATTGTGTACTAAATTGATGTTTTTGTAACTTACCTTGTGTGCAAGACTGACAAACACATGTAATAAAAATTATAATAAACAATATATCTTCAACGTCATCTTCATCAAACATCATCATCAAATTCCATTTCTCTAATACTTGACTTTATTCTTTAAATTCAACAAATTCAAATTTAAATCTTCCTCCATTTACTACTTCTCGTGGTCGAACAACATCCTATAAATAAGATCCTTTCTCCATGCATTTCTCACTTTTGAATGAGTATTGATCAAATTAATGTCCATTTTACCTTTCAACTTATTGAAGAGTTACCTTATAATTGTTTCCTACACTCAACCTTCTCACAAGAAACTTTCCTTGTTAGTTTAGCTTCTAGGTACTCCAATAAAAGCCTCGTTCCATCATTATATCCTTTTTCTTCTTTCAAGCTTTGGCTAATAAAAGAGCATTACACCAATTAGATCACCATTTTCATCAAGTTTCCATCAATTTATCTTTAAATGTATATTTTTTAAATTGTTCAAAATATAATTTATAGATTAAAAATATTTATTCATTATAAATTTATATATTTAAAAATATTTATTTAATACAATTTTTTAACTATACTAAATATTTATTCATTATACAATTTTGCATATGATGGTTGAGTTGTCGGTGCCAACTTAATTAGGATGCTAAAGTCTTTTGGTGATATGCGTATTTTGTAAAAAAAATATTAATTTATTTTACACAATGTATATATTAAACTATAAAGCTTTATAATTTTTTCCTTTTATTTTAAAAAAATTCTTATTCTTTAATGTTTTATTCGATATTTAAAAATTGTTTTGTTTGATAAAATAAGTTTCAATATTATAAATGATGTAGTTGACTTTAATAACTATTGATATTTCTTTAACAATTTATAGAGAATTTGAGATGAAGTATGATAAAACTTGTTGTTTTGGTCAGATTTTTTTTTTTAAATTGAAATTATAGAATTTTATTAAAGTAACAAAATTATTTAAAATTAGAAAAATTTAAATTACACCTGAAAAAGTAAGAATTTGAAATTTTTAATATTTTTAAGTTTGTATTTTTTTTAATTTTATCTTTAACTCAATTTTGCATGTAACATCATAACTTGACTAAGATTGACTAAGAATTATTTTTCGGTTGAGATTGTTTATTGATGTGGATAGAATTTTTTTTCTAATTTAAATTGTTAATTTTTTTAAACTACTATTATTTCTTACACGATATTAGAGTTTTTTCATCTAATATTAGAGAGACAAATTCTTTTAACGAATGTGAACTACCAAACCAATTGAAGTCTATCTTAATTATTTTTGGTTAGACATCTGCGGTGATTATTTATTTAAATTAATACAAATGTTAACCAATATTAATTATGATTGATTTTTACAACATTACAAATGTTATTTTCAAAGACTTAATTAATAACTTAATTAATGTTAACCTAATGGTCGACATCAACTAAATCAACTAGAAATAATGTGGACGAAATCTATAATAATGATAATAATAATATCAATTAGGGTTTATAGATTTTCTTTTACAAATATCAATTAAAATATCTAGACAAATTTCAACTGAAAAATAACACTAATTAAGATTGACCAAACTTTTCAATATTAATGTTTTAAAATTATTAACATTTATTTAATATTTAAATATATTTTTACACTTTATGATATTTAAGATACATTATAAAGAAATAATTTACTAAATCTAAAGTCTTATAAAATAAAATAACTAGATTTTTTTTTGAAATTAAATAAATTCGAATTCTGATGTATTTAAATTTCTTAAAACTCTTAAAAGTTGTGAAATTTTCATTAGAGACAATAATAATAGTAATTGGGCGAGTAAATAAAATCAGTTTTTTTTTTCTTAACATATAAAAAACACTTGTTTTGATGCATGTGATTTTCCCACCAGTTTTATCGCCACTTGGACTCTTACACCCAAAATACGTGACATGAACGTATATAAATACGAATGCACTTTCTTGATTTTCTCACTTTTTTTTTTCTCACTTCAAAGCGAAACGCAGTGCTCGACGATGGTGGCGACGCTTCTAAAATCCTAAAACCCTAACCCTAAGAAAAACGAAAAAAATTGTGATTCTTTACGAAAGTTCGACTGATCAATCTTTGCGACGCCATGGACGTGGACCACGATCAACCATCCGCCGCGACGGCGAAGGCCCAGGCGCTGCAGACCCTAGCAGCGGGTCCTCTCTCCTCATCGGTGGCAAAGCTCGCTGCGTCCTCGCGCTGCCTCCCTTCCGACAAGGACTTCCACTTCTACCGCAACTTCGAGGAGTTTAAGGTCCCCGTCGAGGAAATCGCGAGGGAGTCGCGGTCGATGCTGGAGGCCATAGGCGCCGCGGCGCACGCTGCGTTCCCTGCCGACGTGGACGACGCCTATGACTGGCTTGTGAATGTGAACGATGACGTTCTGGAGCGGTTTGATGCATCAATGGACGAGTTCCGGAGGGTTCGGGAGGAGGAAGAGAAGACTGGGCATCCGGCGAAGCACCCGATGGAGGAGGATGGGTTTCAGCTGGTTTCTGGGAGGAAGAAGAAAGGGGGAAGAGGGAATATCACTCCAGGGATGGGTTCTGAGGCGAGTCCGGCGACACCTGGAGTTACTGTAGCGACTAAAGATAAGAAGACGATGGGGCCCAAGCCCAAGATTCCGTTTCATATTCCGACGATAAGGAGACCGCAGGATGAGTTTAGTATAGTGGTTAATAATGCAAACATGCCTTTTGAGCATGTGTGGTTGCAGACTAGCGACGATGGGTCAAGGTTCATTCATCCGCTGGTTAGTTATTTAGTATTGTTGTTTATGCTTTGCTTACATAATTTGTATGGGTGTGTTTCTGTAACTGAAGTTTAATTCACTTGGACTTTAAAGGATGTTGCATGGATGATTTTTTTTAACAATTTAGCCTGAGTTATTAGAATGAGCAAAATCTTTTGTTGTTTTTGTTATTTTCCCTTATGTTTTGGATTTTTTAACAAAACTTATATGAAGGGAATATTTCCAATGGAACTTGGCCAGGTAAGAGAAGAAATTTGGTTCTTTTTCGCTTGTTAAGAAACAAGACATGGTCCTCTTGGGGGGAAGAAATAATTTTTATTAAATCAAGAAGTGATAGTAATGCCAGTTTCACAGGGTTGTTAAATATTATATTTGAGATCAATCATGCTGACTATTTATATGTTGGCATGGTGTACTTTAAAGCAATAGCTTGTGTTGAATGATATTTTCTGGGTCATGTTCAAACCCTTTTGCTTTTCTAATATTTGCATGAATCAGTGATGTAGGTTCAATGAGCCTTGTTGAAAAGTCTTTTGATACATGATGAATAAATCCTTTGAAAATGTTAAATTCTTTTTGGTATTGAAATCTTGTTGAAAACAACTTTTGGTTGTCTGATAGCATTTTACGGTTAGATCATGCTTTTCTAGGATTTATATTTCGGTAGAGTAGCTATTGGTAGTTGTATTTTGTTTTGCATTAGTAATCTCTAACCTTGGGCATGTGTATATTAGGTGAACTAAAGGAAAATTTTCAATTTCTTTTTATCATCTTTTGTATCTTTTTCATGTTAATCTATCATTAATTTATTATTCCAGGAAATGCTCTCTGTTTTGGATTTTGTTGATAGAAATCCTGGGGATGTTGTGCCCGTGAAGCCTCCGTCAATAGATAGCACTCCTTTCAAGCTTGTGGAGGAAGTCAAAGATTTAAAGGAGTTGGCTGCTAAGCTGCGTTCTGTTAATGAATTTTCGGTAAACATGATCACTATTAATAAAGTTTTACTTTGAAATTACCTCATGACCAATTACATAATTTGATTATCGTATCTGAAAGGTGTAATTACAATGAAACATGATAAGGAGCACAATTGGATGGGCCATTAAGTTCTAGCCATTCAATCTTCTAATATGTCTCTCATGAAATTTCATTTTATTACATTAATGGGCCTTCATTTATATTTTAAACTTAAACATTTAGATTTGGTCATTGACAAAGGTAAACTATCACTATTCCATTTTTTCTATTTTAACTCTTGACCAGAGAGTTTAGTTATTCAGGTCTGTGTTTTGATTTTTGTTTCTATTGTGACAATAATCATTACTTATTAGGTGGTTTCTGTATTTGTCAATAGTGGATAGTCTTTAGTATATTAGGATTATTGTTTTTCTAGTTTATAAGATGCAGTTATTTAACATTTTGATGACGTGCACCTTCTAGGTGGGGTTGCCTTGTTGATTTCAATTGTTGGAAATTAGGATCCAAATTGGGTAATTTTTTTTGCAGAAAATGGGGCTGGAGGTTGGATGAATTTTTTGGCTATGGTTTAGGGTGATTTATGCTCTAAAAAATAAATAGAATTAGGGTAGAGATGAGTTTGGTTTTGGTTTAGGATTTTGAAGGTGTTTTTGTTTCAGTTTTCAAAATTGGACTTTTTTAAGAGAAAATGGTTTAAAGCAGAAGAAATGATATGGGTAGGATATATGCCACTTCCAAGGATGGAAGATAAATTTTAGGGCACCACAAGGGTGGTTGTTTTCCCTTGATAAGTCTGATTGTAGGGATCAAGCAAGAATCATGGACCTTGAAGTGTTTATAGCAAATTTTGGTCAGATCATAAGTGTACCACATGCAGGTGACTTCACAAATAAAACTCTCAAATCCAAAAAGAAAATTCAAGGAAAAATAATGCCAAAAGTTCAAGGCCCATTATTACAAATTTTAATCAAAACAAAATGTAAACTAATGAGAAATTTCTTCTTGTCTTTAAGGCTCATGAATCTTCAATTAGGCTTTAGAAATTTTCTAAATTTTGGCTCAAAAGACCTTCTAGTTAGAAGCATCATCAAGTAGGGGTGTCACCTTATGCTACAAGCTTCCTTTGCTTTCCTAATTCTTAACCTAGTAATGGGCCTTTCAATTCCTTCAAGTGCTTTGTACTTTATTGTGTCCTCATCATTAGACGCACTCATTTTTTTATATTGCATTTGATTTTTTGGAATAATATTCTCCTTTCTTGTCGCCGCTATTACTTCCATTCATTGCATTCTTTTGACTTATTTTTTGTAATGACTTGAAGTTGAAATATATAGGTTGATTTGGAACATAATCAATATCGGTCATTTCAAGGTTTGACTTGCCTTATGCAAATCTCAACAAGGGCTGAAGATTTTGTTGTTGACACATTGAAGCTTCGCATTCATATAGGACCCTATCTTAGAGATGTTTTCAAGGACCCTTCCAAGAAAAAGGTTAGTTGCATGTGACTGGGTTTTCTCGTAATTTAACATTTGTCTCATTCTGTTTGACATTATTTATTGTTAATTAGGTCATGCATGGTGCGGATCGTGATATTGTGTGGCTTCAACGAGACTTTGGAATTTACGTTTGTAATTTGTTTGACACTCATCAGGTTTGTTTAAATGCTCTAACTATTCATTGAAATTAGATCCCTTATAACTATGAGACTCTAAACTACAACATCATGTCTTTGGTTTCTAATAGTCATCATGTAAGAGATTTTGTGATTTTGTAACTAGGTGATGTATTTATAATGTTTTAGCTAATGAATATTTAGCCCTAGACTAATCCATTTTGATTGCATTGTTTAGGCTTCAAAGTTGTTAAGCTTGGAGAGAAATAGTTTGGAGTATATTTTGCTCCATTTTTGTGAAGTTACTGCAAACAAAGAGTATGTTGTCCTTAGTTTTTTCCTTTGATTTTGAATCTACACATTGAGCCTAGTTGCTTTACTTTTGCTTATGGGCTTGATTTTTCCAACTTTTTCCTTGCATAAATTCTGGAAGTTTTACATTAACAATTCTTTGCAGTTACCAAAATGCAGACTGGAGACTACGCCCACTTCCTGATGAGATGCTAAGGTATAACTTGTCACGTTTAATTCTTCTTTGATTCTTCATTTGTTTTTCCTTGGCTTGAATTCATTTGCTTGGTTTCCAAAAGGGTACTTGAGGGAAGTAAAGTAACTTGGTTGTGTTATTGTTCAAGATACTAGGAATTTATAGTATTTGGTGATTCTTTGTTAGATGTTTGCCATTTCCCTTATATTTGGGTGGGTTTACTTGCAACTTACCTGATAGTACAATGATAATAATCTTGTCCTACTAGCTGAGGTTGAATACATGGATTGTACATTACCATTTAGCTTAGTTAGAAGCCCAATTCTCTTGGATATCATTTTTTGTTAAGATTACATCTATTAATTCCTTCAATGTTTTTCTTGGTCTCTATTCCTTTTCACAAGGATAAGAACCATGGTATCTACCTTTATTGGTGCCTTTACATATGTTGAAATCATTTTAACTCATTTTCTGTCATCCTTACCTTGGTAGGTGTCACACTAAAATCTCGTCATATACAATCATTTCATGACCTAGCCTTTGTTTTGTATCAATATAATCTCAACATACTCATTTTTGCTACACACTTTTTTCTAGTTTTGTTCAAGATCAACATTTACAATACTAGAGTATACCTAGTTGTATAGTACAACATAACTTCTCTTCGCGCTTGGTAGGTAATTTATAGTCTCATCTTGCTCCACGCATTGTTTTCTCCATTTAACTACCTAGTCTGTATCTTGCAAATGCCAATTTCATTATTTTTATTTTGCCATTGACTCTAGATACTTAAACTTGGAAACTTGTTATATAAAATTGTTTCCAATTTTTACCTCTAAGTCATTTTCTTATATCTTGCTAAAATTGCAATGCATAATTCTTTTATTATTGTGCAAGCAAAAGTATTGTAATTCCATTTTGTCTCTTAAAGTTCAAGTTTAGAGTTAACCCTTTCTAATATGATTTGTTAAGGCCATGTATGTTGGGATGATGTTTTGTATGTCCCTGGCTAACATACTCGACTATCTTATACTAGGATTGGGCTGAGCATAATGTAAATGTACTCCTACAAGAAAATCTATACTCTCACCTCTTAAGTTCTTACCCTAGTAGTAGCCAACCATTCATTTCTATAGTTTAGATATAAGTCACTAAAACACAAATATGACATATTTGTATTTGTATGCACAATTATTAGCATGCTACAATGTGCAAAATAGCATTGTAGCTTTATTTTGTGACTTGTTGGCCTGGCCATAGTGGAGGTTATAGTGTCATTTTCTGTGTGGTGCAAGGTAGTCAAAATCGACATCTTACTATCTTTACATGGATTGTAAGATCCTGCAAATTGTATGAAATTCATATATGCACACATAAAATCATTATATTTCACTCAATTTATAATTGAACATTCAAATCAACATGACTAACAAAAAATTATAATAAATATATAAAACAATAAATGAATAGGTGTAAACAGTAAACACCTCATCCTAATTACATTTCTTTTCTAGTCAACAATAAATCAATAGCTCCATCCTACTTTAAATATGAATTCTATCCTAATAACAAAGTTATCTTGTTAAATTCATAATCTCCATAAAGACCTTCAACTCCATTTCCATCTCTTTCACCATTCATATAAGTAATGTCTAAATCATGTTTATGTAAAATTTCATCCTCCTCAACTTGGATTGAAACCAAGTTTTCATCCAAACATAAGGCTTCATTGTGCACATTTTCCATAACACACTCATCATTGGATGAACAATCATCAATATTAATTTGAATTGGTTTTCTTGTTTGCTTTTTCTTAGCTAGTTTTGAGTTAGCCATAACAAAAACACAATCATTCATTGGAATTGCATCAACCTATTTCTTCTCTGTGAGCAAATGCAAAGACAAATATGATAACAAGTAGTAGACTAGTAATTCTATTATGGAGATTTATTTTAATATTAACTTATATATCAAAGGAACTTCAATTATGCTCACATTCGGAGGAGCTAAATGTCAAGCTCAATACACAAATATCATTTTTTTTGGAGTTTTGGGTGCTCATCATCGTAAGACTCCCACTCATTTATTGGAGTCTTTAAATTAATTGACCTAGTAGCCAAGGGTCATCCAAAACATTTAGCTTGTTTAATGAAATCATCAATTTGAACATCAACAAGAGTTTGTTCATCCTCATCCTAGTTAGACATTCCCTTAGACCTCGTTTCACTTCCAAATCTCTAAATCCAGGCCATTGAAGTTGCTTTTCCCACCACCTTTCATCAATGATTTTTCATAATGGCAAATAACTAACCAAAATATATTACATTGTGTTGGTTTTATTTTATAAAATGAATAACTTAATAAACAAATACATAGATAGTTAGATTAGATACCTTTTGACAAGCATTGAAAGCCTTTTGTATCTTATCCTTAGCATGGTCTATTGCTTCATAAATGAACCCATGATTGACTTTTGATTTGAATCAACCAATTGAAGCACTTCAGTGAGAGGCAATGCACCCTTCAAACCAGTTATGATATTCTTCCAGAAATCCTTTTGTAAAGCCACATCTTTAACTATTTTTTCATCCTTTGTTTTGCAAACCTACTAGACTTCCTTTTATTAATACTAAACATTCTAATTAAAACTGCCTTGTTCTAATGAAGGCACCCAAATGTTGAGTAAGATGTAGCAAGTCAATTAATACCCAACCTCACCTAATCTCTTTCTTTTGTAAAATGTAATTGAGAAATTAGAGAAGTTCTTGAATAAATTAAAGGTTGTTATTTTCTTTTACCTTTTGGAATTGTCTCATCAATTGGGATCTTCTCATAGTTCTCCAACATTAAGTCAACATAATGTGCGCCACAAGATATCCAAAATATCCTTTTCCTCTTTGCCATCAACATTTGACCATCAACTATGTAGTTTGCTGCAACATCTGTCACAACTTGAACAACATTGTCTTCCCCCAAACTTTTCATCAGCTGGATATCAAAATTGTCATTCTTCATGATAATCTTGTGGTCGAAATGTACATGGAGCTACCACCTGGGTTTGTTGCTTGGGGAGCATGGGTTAGTTTGTAAATTGTGCCGATAGCTCCTCGGGCTTGGTTTGGCAAGTTCAACCACATTGCACATTGTACAAACTTTTGGGCTGAAATGTAGTGAAACTATTTTTTTATTGTTGCACCTCTCATGATCAGGTGTGTACTTAAAATGTGTATGGTGATGATAAAGTCATTACAAGGAACGATGCCACTAAAATTTCTCAATGAAAAAGCATTTATGCAATCATTTATGCCATCTTATGTATGTTCTGGGTATCGAAGTAGCTTAATCAAAAGAATTCTTAGAGAAAATATGTAGTTAATGGCTGAGCTTAGTGAGTCATTCTTAGATCTATAAAGATACCGAGGATTTGTTGGGAAACTTAATTTTATTTAACTATTATTGTACTTGATTTGCCTTTTGCTATAGAAGTGGTTTGTCAAGGTTCGTCTCGATCACTGAAGTGTTGTCATTTTCTTCCTTAGATACCTCAAAAAGGCTCTAGGATAGAAATTGTTCTGTGAATGGAAATACTCCTATAGATTGTGCTCCCCAATTGAATATTGTGTTTTTATTAAAGGCAATGTTAGTTCTTGGAAAATCAAGAAACAAAATGTGGTTGCTCAGTTAACTGCCAAAGCTGAATGTAGGTCAATGATATCACTCATTTGTGAACTTGCGTGGATAAAACAATTCCTTCAAGAGCTTAAATTTTGTGAGATACAACTAATGAGCATGTACTGTGAGAACTAGGCAGCTATTCACATTGATTCCAATCTTGTATTCCAAGAGAGAACCAAATCTATAGAAATTGATTGTCATTTTGTCTAAAAGTTTTCTGAGAAAATTTGTGAATTTTGTAAACTCTGGTGATCAATTTGTAGTTATTTTGACTATGTCCATGATAAGACCTCAAATTCAATTTATAGGTTCCAAGCTTGGTACATACAAACTGAGGCTTTACCTTGAGGGGGGAGTGTCAAAATTGCTTAACTTATGTGAAGGGGGTAACTTGTTAGAATATGTTAACTTATCTTTTGTATTACCTATTTGATACGTATGTGTAGATTTATAGTTTTTTGATGTAAGAATCCATATAAATGAATGGATTAGCTAAGGGATAATTAAGCTCCCTTAGACTTGCACATAATAAGGAAATCCAGCAATGCTGATTTATGCTATTATGACAAATCTTGTGTTTTTCTGTTGAAATGTAATGTTCTTGTTATTTTTCCTTTGTATGTACCCAGCTTTGGGTTAGGTTTTTGCCTCTATTTGTGACCTTATATATGTATATATGTACACACACATACATCATTAAAAGGTAGAACAGTATAAGTTGAATACACTGTATTTTCCCTGTTTCATTATTGAAGAAGTTCCTCCCTCCCCCTTCCACAAAAAGAAAATATTTTACTTTTTTTATCTTGGTTTCAGCTTGATGATTACTGGTATAATGTCATGAACTATCTAATTGTTACAACCTAATTAACTGTTTTCTGTTGACAGATATGCCAGAGAAGATACACACTATCTGTTATATATATATGATTTAATGAGGATTAAGTTATTTGCCTTGTCTAAGGAGTCTGAAAGTTCTGAGTCTTCAGACACTCCTCTGGTGGAGGTAACATCTTCTACACTAAAGAAATCTCTTTCCATGGATGAATTTTTGGTCGAATATCTTGCATGCTTTACTGAGTGTAGAATGTGGTTGTTAATGATATTTCTGTTACCTTAAACAAGTTTACAAGGTTTAATAATCTATGATTGCTTCAAGCTATGTGTTAAACCTTACCAATTTTGCATAGTGGAAGGTGACATTACTGTTTATCAGTTCTTCCTACTTTTTCTATATGAAATTTGTTATGTTATATGCATGTTTGAGAAAGGTTTTCTCACAGAAGTAATAGTTTTTTTTTTTCTCTGTTCCAAAGACATCTTAGAAAGCTGACATGAAAGATTTTATTTTTAAATCGCAGAATAAGCTTGTCCATACAACCATATTGTAGCTTTAGTTGCTTCTATCTTCTGTATTTCATTGTTGCATACCTGATATCAAACTAACTAGATGAGCATGTGAACTAACTATCAAACAATCATTACCACAAACAATAGAGTTCTCTTATATTCACAGACCTCTTACATTTACAAACAGGTCTACAAGCGAAGTTATGATGTCTGCATGCAGCTGTATGAGAAAGAACTTTTGACAGAGAACTCCTATCTTCATATATATGGGTTTGTTACTTTCATAATTTCCCTTTCATGAATTTTGTGTTGTATACAAGTATCAATTACTCACCAATATATTTTTGTATATATCTTGATTACATCAATGACTCTTATACATAAAGGGAGTGTTTACTAAGTTCTGTGTTGCATGAAATGCATACCAAGAAATGTAAAGTAAAGCTTAGTTACTGTTTCTTTATAGGTTGCAAGGAGCTGGTTTCAATGCACAGCAGCTTGCCATTGTTTCTGTGAGTTTGTATTTTTAAATTATTTATAGCACCAATTTTGAGCATGAAAAATATTCTCAACAGTTCCACTAAGTAATCTTTTAATTACTTATTGGTATCCCATTTTCAAGTATTGTGATCAATTTGGTCGTCTTAATCTAGATGCCACGATTTCCCTAAATATCAATTTAACACAAATTAGGTGAACTTATTCCCTATTCATTTGTCAAAGAACTCCTATCTTCATATATATATATATATCAGTGTTATCAATAAACGGTTATGGCGTCGCCATGGCAGAAAGCGGTGGCAATGCGGGTTTTTCATGGTGGCCGCTTTTTGCATCACGGGATGCTAAAGATGAATGGAGAAAGCGAAAAAGGCAGAAAGAATGAGGCTTGCTGCGGCGGTGCGCAGTTTCTATGACTGTGTGTGTGGTGGCAGCAGTGATGCTGTGTGAGTGAGGAACCCTAACAACAAATCTGACCTAAAATGAATTGGGCCACATAAATCCTGGCCCAATTAAAATATTATAAGTTAACCTAATAACAGCAAGCAATTGCTGTCCTAATAAGTGAACAAAAACCCTAAATTAAATTGGGCCATGTCATACCCAGCCCAATTAAAATATTATAAGTTAACCTAATAATATTTTATACACAACACAGTAACTTATTAATATTCTAAACATAATATTATTATTAGAATGCTTCCGCCATAACCTGTTATAGTTTTCTTTATCACTTTATAAAGGATTGTTAGGGTCTCTGATATTGATAACACTGTTATATATATATATATATATATATATATATATATATATATATATATATATATATATATATATATATATATATAGATATATATATATAT
>Ga0123342_1004917_pt1 | contig 19962 bp, 9 predicted proteins | sample Turbeawhitnodule_FD_89960 | JGI IMG/M metagenome (GOLD analysis project Ga0123342, IMG submission 89960) | Root nodule microbial communities of legume samples collected from Mexico - Turtle bean Mexico white nodule | ecosystem: Host-associated > Plants > Roots > Nodule | place: Mexico: Nepantla... | reverse complement strand
TGCTTTGGTGTAGGCAATGATCCTTCCTGCTTCCAAGGAAGAAGGAATTTTAATTAAAAAGCGATATGCTGTTTTTAATGATGATGGAACCCTTGCAGAACTTAAAGGTTTTGAGATCAAGCGAAGAGGTGAATTGAAGCTAATCAAAGTTTTCCAGGTATATTGAAAAAGAAGTGTAATCATCATCTTCAATTGCAATGCCATACAATATGCTCCAATAATAACAAGGATATATAATTTTATTTTCTCCCTGATGTTTGTGTGTGAGAATGATAAAGCTGTCAGTGTTTTTAATACCAGACTGATAAGTAAGGATTGTAACGCTTGTGGATCAAAACTGATTGAAGTGGATGGCTTAATGTTTTTTTACGTAATGGCTGATTTTTTTAACAGAAATTGGTGACAAAATTATTCTTTGTGGGTGTCTATTTTCTGAATTGGTTCATCTAACAGCTTTGATGAAATTCTCTATGTATTTTTTATTTATACATTGTCATCACATTTAAAAGAAAACATTTTATTCAATGTTGAGGTTGCTTTTTATTGTTATTCTGTTTTCAATTTTTTTTTATGTGAAACACTTTTCTTGTCACAGGCTGAACTTTTTGACAAGTTTCTCCATGGTTCAACATTAGAAGAATGCTATTCAGCTGTTGCTTCAGTGGCAAACCGCTGGCTTGATCTTCTTGATGTATGCTAGTTTATTTCTAGCTCCTATAATAATTTAATGATTATTTAATAGAGTTCATATATGTTTTGCTCAAATTAGTTTTAAGATACTGATGGTCATGACCAGGTACAACTTTTTTGTTTCCTTATTTTCTCAACTCATTGTGTCATACAGAACCAGGGAAAGGATATAGCAGACAGTGAGTTGCTTGATTATATATCAGAATCAAGTACCATGAGCAAATCTTTAGCTGATTATGGTGAGCAGAAGTCTTGTGCTGTTACCACTGCTAGACGTCTAGCTGACTTTCTTGGAGATACAATGGTCAAAGATAAAGGTCTTCGATGTCAGTATATAGTTGCAAGTGAACCAAAGGTGTGTTCCATGTATTATATGGAAAATTCATGAATTGCAAATATGTATTTTCCTTTTTCATTCTGTCTACAATAATCACAACATCTTTATCTCCTAGTTACTTTTATTTTAAAAAGTTATTGCCTTTGCAGGGCACACCAGTTAGCGAGCGTGCTATTCCTGTGGCAATATTTGAAACTGATGCTGGTAACTTGTTATTTTTGGGTTTCTTTAATTCACAGATAATAACAAATTTATTCTTTCATATTCTAAATAGGTGTGTATGCTTAATGTATGCAGAGGTAATGAAGTTCTATATCCGCAAATGGTGCAAGGTCTCGCATGAAGTTGCCATTCGTTCGATAATTGATTGGTCTTATTACAAGCAGCGGCTTAGTTCTGCAATTCAAAAAATTGTCACTATTCCTGCTGCAATGCAAAAGGTGTATTGAATTTTTATCTTCTTGATTTGAAATAATCCATTATTGTTTGTTCTGTTTTCTAAAGGAGTTTAATGCTAGCAGGTTTCAAATCCTGTCCCTAGGGTAGTTCATCCTGATTGGTTGCACAAGAAAGTTCGTGAGAAGGAGGACAGGTTTCGCCAACGGAAATTAGTTGATGTCTTTAAATCAATGAACAGGAATGAGCAGTCAATAAAGCATAATGACTCAAATTGTGTCCCTCTAGTGATGGATGATGAGATTCTTAATGAGTTAGAGGACTTTGGAAACAAGAGTAGGAGTTCTACGCACGGACCTAGACCAATTATAAGGCATTATGAAGCTAATAATGAACAAAATTCAAGGAAGCTCAGAGATCAACAAGATATGGAGCAAGAGCATAGTAAAGATAATAGCAGCAAGAAAAATGTACTTTCACCATTACAACAAAGTGAAACATGTGAAAATGTAGACAGAACTGTTGATTATCAGGGATGGCTTCAAGTAAAGAAGCGAATATGGAAAAATATCCTGGAAAGGAGAAAGAAGCAAAGGTAAAGTGCTCACTGCTACTTAAATATTTAGTTCATGCATTCATATTAGGAAGCTCTTTGGGGTGGTTTTTCCCATTTTTGCAGAGAAAGTCCCAAAAGAAAGTCTTGGGTTGTTTGAAAGAGCTAAAACAATGTATAAACCTACATCTTCTGGATCTTCTACTGAAATAATTTTCTTTTCTGCTTTATATGCCTGTAATTTTATTAGCAGACACCAGTTAATATGATAACTAATAGTGTTAGGGCATACAAAAGCTTGAAAGGGGCATTTAGCATTACTATATAAGTATGTTCTTGTAAATTATGAAATTATTTTTGTTTCAGAATTTGTATGACACTAGTCTTTAGTGTTGGACAAAAACCTGACTAGTGAAGAGATATTTGTTTCCCAGATTGGAGAAATCAAAGACATCTAATCGTGTAAATGGTGTTTCTGAACAAATGAGTGGTAAGAGGAATCCTGGCAGAAGTCATGTCAGTTCGTATCTTAAAAGGCTTGAGGTAGACTTAACGAAGTGTCACTGGCAGGTAAGATTAAATTTTTGCAAGTAGTCAATTTTCAATATGACTGGTATGATTTTTAAAATTCCTTATTCATTTTTGTGTTCAGATAATACAACTAGTTCCCAGTTCACTGATAGGCCAATTTTTTGCTTGGGTTGTTGTTGATGGGAGTATGCATAAGATTCCTGTTTCTGTTCCTAGAATCTTTTACCTCAATTCAAGATCCCCAATTAATGAAGAATTTATTGGCAAACGTGTTAACAAGACTCTTCCTCATGGAAGGCATAGTTATAACTTATATGAGGTACGGTACTGTGGTGTTATTGCTTCTATTTTTTTTACTTTTAATAGATTTTGTTAACCTTTTCATTTAATATCATTATTACGTTGAAAATTTGCAGGTCTCGATTAATGAAATTCAATATGGGGAAGTAAGCAAAAAACTTGCAACTCTTCTAGCCGATCCTGATGTTGAGGTCAGCATACTTACTAATCATCTTGTATGTGTGTAGGTAGTATGAACGAGGATCAAGTTAGTCCATTCAATAATATTCTTTGTATATATTAAATTTTAATAATCCAATCTTTTTAAAAGATATCACTTCATAGATGAACTTAATTTTTATAAAACTTCAGACATAAATTTTGAAAATATAAGTAAACGTCTACTATAAGTATCTAATTATAGATTCCCAATTTTTTGAAAATTTGGTGTGCATAATCATTGAGATCATATCGATATAATCAATGGTAAAATTATTGGAATTTAACATATACAAAAAGTTATTGAACGGAGTAACAATTTTTTGTTTCACCTCTATTTGGTTATTAATGTGATGTAGTGTTAAAGATAGTTTTTTCTGTGTTGCCATCTATTGGTAGTAAGAGTATGCTTATTAAAATATAGTTCTAGTTATTTTTTCTTCAGAGCAAGGCAGTGAATATGCACTCTTCATTCTAAATATTTTCCTGGCATATAACGTGTCTTTCATTTTGAGTAGCAAATGACTAGATTAGTTCATGATAAAGTAGAACTTTTCAACATTGACTGATAAAAGTTGTTGTATGAACTGGTATTTTTAATATAAACTTTTAGCATACATGACTGCGGCAATGTGCAAAAGGTCAAATTGTATTCCAAACTGTCAGGATCTTTTATGTTGGATGAAATGGGAGTTCTCTGAAATCTGAATCATTTCTTACAACCCGTGTATAATTCTTGGATTTATGTTAGTAAGTTACAATCAAGAGTTTAAATTATATTATCAATATTATATTCGTAGTGTAAAAATTGTATGATCAGTGTAGTTACATGAATTTAACGGACTCAAGTTTTATGTCAGGGAATATATGAAACTAAGGTGCCACTGGACTTTAATGCAATAGTCCAGCTTGGTTGCGTATGTAAGGTGGACAAAACTGCTAATAAACGTAGTCTACAAGAACCATGGAATTTGAGTGAATTGCACATGAAGACTACGACAGAATGTGTTTATCTTGAACAATCTTTATCCTTCTTTTATTTGTACCACAGGTAAGTGGAGGATCATTATCCAGAGATTATTTTCTTCTATCATTTATGTGTTAAAAACATATAATTGCATTTGATTTAAAACTTAAATGTTATTTTTTTTATTGTTCTTGCAATATTTTTAAAGCTTTAGTTTTACGTTCATTACTCCTTTATGAACTTCAGCATCAATGAGGGGCGGGCTATATATGTTGGATATTTTCCTGCATCGAAAGCAATATCTGTTGTGGTGGTTAATCCCTATCAAAACAAAGATTTATCTCCAAATTTTCTTGAAAGACAATTTCATGATGCTTGCCAGACGTTGTCTATTGAGCCACCTCTGAGGAATGACATTAATTTTAAGGTACTACTACATTTTTTTCTGATTGTTTACTTTGTAGTATAACTTGCTTGAGCATAATTATGTCCTATATACAGGTGGACTATGTCGCACATGTCAAGGATGCTGAAACAGTGATGCAAAGAGCAATAAATGGTCACAGGTTATCTATTCTATCTTGGTTTACAATAACTCTTTTGAACATTACTGAACTACACTTCTTTATATCTCACTAATTGTTTTAATTTCTCTCTTCTCCTTAATTATCTTTCTAGTGTCCCATAAATTTCAGTATGCTGTTATTGGAGAAGTAGAAACATTTTTAGGGACGTGTAGGGTAGATGAATTAAGCATAATGAAATTGTGGATGAAGGGTAGACTAGGAAAAAATATTTAACGCTTCATACATTTGATAAAGTGACTTCTCTGTAAAGTAACAAGCATGATGGTTTATAAAGAAGACTAGAGGGACTTTTCTCATACAGTATGAAAGTTCTTAAAATGTGACAAAAAGAACAGGGGGAGTTTTATCATGCAATTTCTTTTAGGACAGGTTTGTCCCTGTGTAGTGTAACAAGAGTGAAACAAGATTTTGAATCATGAGTAAAGTAGAAAACCTAGTAGCACTTGAGTTTATATTATAATATAAATAAGGTTTGTTCTGTCTGGTCTGGACTTGATTTTAACCAATAAATTCCATATTTTGAATGTCATGTATTGAGGAAGTTAACCTTATGGATCTTATGTGAACATGTTACATTTGTTAATGTTCAAAAGGAGATTACAAGTGATAACAACTTGAAATTTTTACAATGCTCAATCTTTATGGTCCTTTAAAGATTTTGCGGCTTTCTGAGCTATTTATTTTATGAAATTCTATAAGCTCTGAAATTCTAAAATGCAATATTCTATTTACATATTTTGGACTGATTTATTTTGTAATTCTCTTGTAATCTTAGTCATGGGAGGGAAAATCATGTGCCTGTGGTTGCTGTCATTGAATGCCCAAATGTTCATTTAGTAAAATTGGGCATCCGAGCTCTGGATGATTTTCCATGCCTGAGTATTCCTTATAATGCACGTGATAGTCAGTACCAGGTAAAAATGTTTGAAACAAGTAGTCCTTCTAGCATGTCTGTTTTTAGATCTCTTTTTTTTTTTGTTTCTTAATATATTTAATTTTGGCATTGTTTAGATTCTTGGATGGCAACAAACTGCTGGTAAAGTTGGAATGCAACGCTGTGCTGCATCAGTCCAATGGTTAAATCAAAGAATTGCTCTCTCAAGATATGCCCATGTAAGTACTTCAATTTTTATTAGCATATCTGAGGGAAAATTATAAAAGAAATAGAGAAAAATATGTTTGTAAAAGAAATTTATAGTTTAGGAAAAGTTCAATTTACAGAGGTGGTTTTTTAGGACAAGTAAAAACAATGTAGCTCTCTTTACGTGCAGTTAATTGTCCCTGGAGTGGAAATATAAGTTGAGAAGTTTTATTTTGTAATTTGTCTAACATTTTGTTTTCTTATGCATGTCTTTTGCAGGTACCGCCGGGGAACTTTGAACTTGACTGGCTCATATATATGGCAGATATCTTCTTTTCAAGAGCATTGCATGATAGTCAACAGGTTTTAATTTTAATTTGATTGAAGTTATTGTGATATCATTCTTAGAAGTGGGTTTAGGTATAACTGAATCCTACAAAACCGGCTTGTTGGATCTATTTGGTCGCTATTGGACTGTTAAAAAATATCTCATCCCACATTCAAGATGATGCAGTTTTCGGTGTGAGAGAATGTGTTGCATGTCCCACTGATTAAAAATATGGTCAACTTATAGTATATAAATGAGTGCAAATCTCACCATGTTAGTTTTGTAGGGTTGAGTAATATTTAAACATACTTCATATTACTTTTAATAAAATGAAAATTAATTGCTCTTTCTTTGTTTTTGACGTTTTACATCTTGTGTCCGCACTAGAGCAAAATAATTTTATCTTTGGTATGTTCAAATGTGGATTTAGGTTTTTTTGGAGGAGAGGGTTGAATATTTTGTAATTCATTATATGTAGTTCCTAAAAGGATAATTCGTAAAGGAGATTTCCATTTTGCAGGTGCTTTGGATATCTGATGATGGCCTTCCAGATTTAGGTGGGATTAATGACGAACATAGCTGTTTTGTTGACGAGGTATGCCACATAGTTATTTTGGTTCTTTATTACCCCAATTTTTTGCGGACCTTAATATTTACGTCTTATCAATTTTGCAATTACTTAGTGCTCTATTCTCACATAATTGTATTATTGTTAGTGTTATTATTATTCTTCGGGAATCAAATTGATTTCTGTATGCTTATGAAAGCTGCGGTTATTGTACTGTACTCAACCACTCTGAGTTTTATTTATTCTTTTACAAATATTAAGCAGTAACAACTTTTTATAACATGACAACCATGCTTAACATGTTCTTATTTTGTAAAAGATGTTATCTGTTAACAGACTAAAAATGAACTAATTCACCACTCTGACATAAAGATAAGATTTTAAACTGTGGGTTCCAATGGTTTTTGGATAAATACTATGGATGCCCAAACTGTGCCACAATTGTCTCCGGAGAATAATTTTCCCTCGTTATTAATTATTATTTGATGATTTAAACTTATATTTGATTGCTCAAATTGACTGCTGTGCTATTTGAAAATAGGTCCAACAACCTGTTCTTACATATCCTGGAGCTTATAGAAACTTAACTGTGGAGTTAAAGGTTCAATGATCTAAAGTTACTTTCTCCGTAGTGAACAATAATTTAAAAATTAACGGTGATTTAACTTTTATTTATTAATTTGTTTGCAGATACACCACCTGGCTGTAAATGCTCTACTCAAATACAGCCTAGTTAATGAAATGGAAGGAGGCACTCTATTAGGATTTGGTCATGAACATGACTCTGGAGCATTTTCAATGAATGATCAGAATGGTTTTGACGAGTCTACCTCTTGTGCACACGCCTTTCGAGTTCTTAAGCAGTTGATCCAGCGGTGCCTAACAGACACAGTGACATCAGGAAATGTTTATGCTGATTCAATTTTGCAGCATCTATATAGATGGCTTTGCAGGTTTTTACTACATTTTTTAGCCATTGTTAAACAACCACACAAATGGGCATATGGGTCACACTACCTGAGGTATATTAACAGTCATCCTATTGTTTTGTCTAATTAATTCCTGTTCTGCTTTCCACATTGCAGCCCTAAATCAAAACTTCATGATCCCGCTCTCCACCAGCTACTCCATAAGGTAAACAATTTACATTAAAAGAAGCTCTATAGTGAGCGTAATTAGGGGTGCTTAAAATCAAACTAACCTAATTTGAAAACAGAAAACCTCAAACTGAGATACCAAATTTCATTGAATTGTTTTTTGTTTTTTTATCCTCTAAACCCCACAGTTTGGTTTGGTAGTGTGGGGTCAAAAACCAAACCAAACCAAACTTCATAGTGCATTAAATTTATTATTTCCATGTTGTGTTTATTTATTTTTAATTGTAAGTAGATTTTATTGATTTGTTGATTAAATTTTATTATGCTTTAATTTATATAGGATGTAGATTTTTGCATTTATCAATTAAAATTATTCTTGGTGCTACTTTCTGTTAGAAATCTAGTGTTATGTTATTGTAGTAGACTTTTTAATTAATGTAGTATAGAATTTTTTGACTTTTCATCATGATTATCTTATTGTGTATTTGTGATTGTAATCATGTATGTAATGTTTGACAACAACTAATATGTAATGTTTTGCTTTAAATTCGTTCATTGGTAATACTCTAAAGTTAAAGGGTTGTTCAACAAATAAAATGTTGCAAAATTGTTTTGAACCTGAAAAACTGAACCAACTCAAACTGCAATAGTTTGGTTTGGTTCATATTGCATAATTAATTTCAACAGAAACAAACTGTGCCGCACCTGTTTAGTCCAAAGCTGAACCAAATCGTATCATGAACACTCCTAAATGTAATTAAATTTGTTTCTTATTTTTCCTTTTCTTATCATATTTTTTTGTTCATTGTCGTTTGAAAATGTACTCTATTGATAAAGACAAACAATTGTTTTAGTGAATTAGATATTCCTGCTGATGATTTAGTGCTTTCCCACCTTTAAAGTGGGTTTTTTTTCCAGGCTTGTGTCCCTTGATTAGTTCATTTCATTGTGATTTAAATATCTTAGCTAAAATATTTTAATTGAATGTCACTCATTTCTTTTGATTGCATTGATATTTTTAGGTCATGCAAAAGGTCTTCGCGTTGTTGTTGGCAGAGTTCCGCAAGTTAGGTGCTACAATTGTATTTGCAAACTTCACAAAGATTATTATAGACACAGGGAAATATGATCTTTCTAGAGCCAAAGCTTACTGTGACAGTTTGTTAAGAACTATCCAATCTAGGTCAGTATTGCAAAAGCCATAGAATTAATTTTCTTTGATTATATATATATTTTTTTGCAATCTTAGGGATAATTCAGCCGAATTACATAAAGTTGTGATGAAAGAATTACTCATTCGAGTCTTTCTTTTTATGTTAAATTCAACTTAATTGACATTAAACTGAGGCTTCTTGTTTTATGTAACCCTGTATTGCTTATTTTTGTAGAGATCTATTTGAATGGATTGAGGTTGAACCACTGCAGTTCTGGTGCTCGTTGCTATTCATGGATCAGGTATGGTCTTGTCATGATCTTTTGTTGTTCATTGTTTAGACCTCACTGTTTTAGTTACTGCTGCAAGGAAATATCTAAATTTTTTCTTCAAATTATTTCAGAAGCAATTGTGAATGCCTGGGAATTGTTTTGCCACTAAGATTAATAATTAATTAGTACAGGTCTCCCAAGCATATTTGATAATTGAACTTTGGATGTTTACAAAGGCATGGGAAATAAAAAAATTCTTATAATTAATGAGAAAGTTGTTTGATATAATGTTGAGTTGTTGACCATATGTGAAATAGCATCTTTGCGGGAGAGGTTTTAATTCTGATGCCAAAATGAGTGTTTGAGTTTCTTCATTTATCTTTTAATCAAGAAAAATGGAAATATGCTTGATTGATGAAGCTAGTATATGATTTGGTAATGGTGTGATAGTAGTTCTTGCAAATAAATATTACAAATCCCTAGCAGTACTTGTTTCCAGTTGGCTTATCCTGTTTTGACATCAAATGCATAATGATGGTGGCCAAGTGGTGAATGATCTAATTACTAGTGAAGATATTAGTTTTTACTGTACAACTATGAAAATTTAATGTATTTTTAACGTTTGTTGAAGTGGATATAGTCGTGTAGTCTTGCAATCATTTCATTTGTCTGTTATTCACTCCAACATCATGTAATCATATATTGCTGTCATTGTGATTTTCTGCGTGTAGTATAACTATGGTGGTATACCAGCAAAATCTGATGAAGCCATGAATGATAAATCCCAAGTAGACATTATATCTAGCTGGAATATTGCTGAATACTTGCCAAAAAAAGTCCAAGTAAGTTACCTTGTAATTTTTTACCTGGAATACGGATGTGGTGAAGGGAAGGAGCCTTTACATTTGAAGATTAATTTACTGTATTGAATATCAATTTACTGTTTTTTAAAGTTAAATGGCCAGTAATTTATACAGGAGCTGTTCTGCGTACTTCATGTCTAAGTTGTTCATATTATGGCTATCTACAGGACCATTTTGTTTACATCGTTTCCGAATTCATGTATATTCCCTGGAATTATGCACAAAACCAAGCACAAATCAGGGCCTCATTGCAGGATGGTGACACCTGTACTCCATCAATAAGCATTGGAACTGCAGTGGCTTTTGAATCAGAAATAACAGAATATATCAAAGGACAGGTATAACAGCAGAAGTAACTGAAATTGCATGTTTTCTTCTTTTGAAGGATTAATTTATTCTTATTTTGTTTTTGCATATTCTATTCCACAGATTAGCTCTTACTTCGCCGACAAACTGCTAGGAATTGTTCACCATATTGGTCTTCATATGAAGCGAGTGAGCAGATCAGAAAACAACCAGAGTATTTCACCAGGCCCTGAATTACACAGAGGGGATGCTGCCTTGGAATTTATCAAGCATGTCTGTGCTGTCCTGGCCCTTGACCAAAGTGTGCAGCATGAAGTTTTGGTAATAATTGTTTAAGTAATGCTAGCAAAATTCGTTTAACAGTTATTCATTTATTCGTCTCCTAATAAAGGATGTCTTGAAGAGGGAGTTGCTATATTTTTTCTACTTATTTTCCTTAAATAACTTATTGCTGCCTTATTATCATACTATCATATATATTATGTTCTTGTGGCACTTCTGCAGTATGATGGTCTCACTTAGGAATACTTTTAATATATTTCAGAGACCGTGTCCTTGTTAAATGAATATAATTCCATAGCAGATTCATATATTTCCTTTCTTGAGTAATTTAAGTTGAATGACTTCTTTCTTCTACTGTTGATTTTCTTGTCTCTACACTTTGGTGAGCAAAGCAATAGTTCTGATTGGTTCGTTCACTCGCAGGTCTTGAGAAGGAATTTGCTCAAATATGTTGATGTCAAAGAGTTTGCTCCAGAAGCCGAGTTTCACGATCCTTGTCATTCCTTCGTCTTATCCAATGTCATATGCAGGTAAAAAGTTAATATAAACAGACAAAAAAGTGCATTAAGATTCCTGTATTCACATGTATTAATTTTGTTTTTTTGGGTACAGCTATTGTAATGACTGCAGAGACTTGAACTTGTGCCCGGATTCCGTTTCATTAACTGAGGAGTGGCGTTGTGCAGTGCCACAGTGTGGCCAGCCTTATGACCATGAGGTGATGGAAAATGCTCTTCTTCAGATTGTAAGACAAAGAGAACGACTATACCACCTGCAAGATCTGGTGTGTATCAGGTGCCATCAGGTGAAAGCTGCACATTTGGCAGAGCAATGTGCATGTGCAGGCTCGTTTAGGTGCAAAGAAAGTGCAAATGAATTTCGTGAAAAGATGCAGCTTTTTTTTAACATAGCATCTCGTCAGAAATTCCAGCTTCTCGAAGAATGTACCTCTTGGATTTTAGAACACAGTTTAAATTGAGTGCCTAGGATCAGAGTAATAGTATCATTGTATACAACGGGTCCCTGCAACTGAGATTATTGCACATTGCTCAAATTAATTCTTTTATTCCATTTATCATCTCCATGATGCAAATTACGTGTATATGAAATGTTTACCATGATCAATGAAATACTTCTGCTGTCATACAATTCAAGTTCCGAAGACCATAAGCTACTAAATTGATCATCTATTGAGCTTTCAAGTATGAATGGTATCTGCTTAAAAAGTTGTTAATGATATTTGTTTTATTTTAGTTAGTATTATCGTGAAATTTACCAAAATGAATTTACTGAAACGCATTGATAAGCGGCTGCAGTTAAGATTATACATAGTTTTTGTGTTATACAAGGTTTAATGTAAACTATAAAATTTTCAAATATACCTTTATCTCAAGATCACTAAAAATCAGAAGAAAAATATAGTTTTAAATCTCTTGGCCAAAATTGGTTTTACAGTCATTCAAAACCAAGTTTATAAATGTATCAATTTACAGAATGAAACTCGTTAAAAATCATGTTTACCAATTCTTATACTAATACACTATAATTATCACAACTGTAAAGAATAAAAACTTAAATATGATCTCTCACTCTCATGTTTTCGTAGGAAAGCATAAACATATGATTACAATTTCTGTACAGTAGCCCATCACGCATTGTCAGTATTGTAGAAAACAATCACTTTTTAAAAAAATTTATCACTTAAGAAAACAGACAAATTAATTATTTTTCTAAAATAATGTGAACCAAAAAGCTCAATTTTTTTATCATTTATTTGGAATTGACTCCACTGAAGTGTGCAATGCAACCCACTTTAGAGGGTAAAATAAATCTTAATCATTGTTGAGAAAATCAAAGATAAAATGTGTACATCAAATTAGATAATGCATAACTTAAACTAGTGACAATTAATTCAATTGATAGCATAGAATGCTTTTAGTCAAAAGAAAAAAATGAAATCTCCCATCCACTAGTACATGAGACTTCAAATACAGCAGAGACACAAGGACGGCCAAGTCTAGTGATAAAACTCTTGGTTTAAATAGGAGCCGTGTAGGGTTTAACAGGTATTCTCACCTTTTATAGCTTTACTAAAGAAAACTATCAGAAAACAACTGTCCTACAAACTTAAAAATTCCCATTTGTACAATACTATTGCAACATGGAATTTTTTGCATGCCAAAATGAATAGAGTTCAACATCAACTGGCTTCCAGATACTTTATTACAGAATATAATTTACCCTAATAGAATTTTTTTAATAGAAAATTCTCTAAACTTTTTCTATGTTATTGTGGATTAGCTTTTCTTCTTCTGACAGTCTTCCTCGCACTTACAGTAACCTTGCTTTCACCTTCATTTTTCTGCACTTTCTCATTGTTAACAGCAACTTTTGAAGAGTTGACCTTGTTTTCACCTCCATCTTTCTGCACTTGTCCATTGTTAACAGCAACTTTAGAAGAACTGATTTTACTCTTTAAGCGCAATATCTCACCCTTGGCAGAAGCCAAATCCTCCTCCAATTTCTTCCCTTTTCTCTCTAAATTCTCTCTATCATTGCCAAGTTTCATGATGAGGTTATGAGCATCTTCAATGTTGTCCTTGGCCTCTTTGCTTGCATTTCTTTGGTCTGTTAGGGACTTAATAAGCATCTCTTTCTCTTTTTCAAGGCTAGAAACAAGGGAGTTAGTTTTCTGTAGTTCACCAGAAAGGATCATCGCATTTCGGTTCATTTCATCAAGTGATTCGATAGCCTCCTTCAGGTCCATCTCAAGAGATTTTCGGGACTCCTTGTCTTCTGAGATTTGCTTCTCTAAAGCTTGTATGTCTTTGTTCAAAGAATTAACTAACTGTTTTTCTTCCTTCAAATCCTCTGCTGTGGTCTCAGCCTTTTTGTATATGTCAATTAATTCCTTCTGTAGGCTATCACGCTTTTCAAGAGCAATTGTCAATTCATGGGACTTACCTTGTAGCTCTGCTTCTGCTTTCTTCAAATGTTCCTTTGCAGTTGTAAGCTCACTTGCTAGCATTTCTGCCTCATGTTTTGCATTATCAAGACTTCTCTGTAGTGATCCTTTAACTTCAGTGAGCTCAGATGAAAGCTTAGACACCTCAACCTCAAGCTCATTGCGCAGTTTGTTCGACTCATTTATAAGGTTTTCCAATTCAGCAGACTCATTTCTTGATTTTTCAAGATTTCCCTGGGTGACTTGAAGTTCATGCTTTAAATGATTAATTTTACCAGATTGATTCTCAAGGGCCTCCTTCAAAAAATCTCTTTCTCGTGATAAATCAGCATTGATGATCAGGTTTTTGTTTGATTCACGCAGGGCAAGATCAAATTGATGCTTTAGCTGGCGAAGCTCCTCTTCTTTTTCAGTTAAAACCCTAGAGTCCAAAGCAGCCTTCCTTTCAGTAGTGAGCTTTAGGTCATTGTATTCCTTCTCCATGTCATCATATTTACTCCTAAAGTCATCCTTCTCAAGAGTTAAGGAACTCACTCTTGAATTTAGTTCCATCACCAAGGAATCTTTAGCTTCTAGTTCCTCTTGGCTTTTATGTAGTTCATCTTTCAACCCTTGAATCTGCAACTGTACATTGGATAAGTCATCCTTGGTTTTCTCATAGGTAGAATTCAAACTCTTCAATTCCAACTCCTTTACTTCTAAGGACGAATTGAGATTCTTAACAACATCTTCTTTGTCCTTGAGGTCCACACTGAGCGCACTGATTCTTTGCTGTAAAACTTCAATGGAATCTATCTTTTCTTTCAGATTGCTTTCGAGATCTTTCTTATCTGAATCAGTCTTTGAAAGCTCAGTCTCAAGTCTGTCAATTTGAAGTTTCAGGTCCTCAATCAAACTTCTCTCATGTTTAAGCTCCTGCCGCAAGATGTTGATAGTACTGTTCGCAGAATTTAGTTGTTCTATCAATGATTGCTTCTCTTCCTTTGCCTTTTCAAGTAGCTTGGCTAGTTTCTCCTGCTCATTCAGTAACTTCAGCTCATAGTCCTTCTTTAAGGAAACAATCAGTTCTTCCTTTTCCTTCAGTTTCCTGCTCATCTGTGCACATTGACCAGTAAAAATACTGCTTAAACTTTAATGCATAAATAATCCAAAACTATTTTTAGAAAAAAAAAACATTTAAATCAAATTAAATGGAAAGTGACCAGACATTTTTGTTCCCTTAGTAGCAGAAGAAGAATATTTCCTCATTTTCCTTTTTCACTGTATGACTTTGTTAGGAAGAGACACATTCCTCAAAGGCTAACACACATCTAAGAAACATAAGAGTGCAAATAACCTTACTGTTTCTATTGTTGCATCAGCAGTGGACTTTTCTTTCTGAGAAAGTGTATAGAGAGCACCCAGCACACCGGAAGAAAATATCCCAATTCCATTCAGGAGAGACAGAAAGGAAGTTGATGATTTGTCCTCTTCAGGTACTGTCTGTCCATAGAAGCTACAAGGTTTAGATCAACTAAAAACATTCAAGGCACAAACAAATACGGTAGGTAAGAATAAATTTACTATTCAACATTGGTATCTGATCTTAACCCCTCACAAACCTCGGCTTCCTGGTTATCCTCTTGTGTCTTCACCTCATTTTCTTCTGCTGCAAGGAGAATGAACAATTACCCCCAAATTACTACAAAAAAGAAGACTAACGCTGATCCACATCCCAAACTTAAGACAGGGTCATGGAAAATAAAACCCAGCACAACACCTGAGGTCCTAAAAACACAATTTTCTCTAGAGGAATAGATGGCAGACCTCATGAGACATCAATATACAACTAATAGAGCAACGGTCAAACAGTGCATGCATGTACATAAGGGGGTCCAAAAAGGGGGAAATGGAGACCTTTTTGACATATGTATGAATCTCTAGTAGTACATTGTAAGGGTTGTAATGTAAAATAATCAACCATTCCTTTTAAAATCAGTCTGATAATATCGAACATGTCACAAGCAAAAAGCAGCAAATCAATAAGAATTTACTCAAGGAAGTTTCTAAGTATCCATTTATTTTACATCCTAGAGAAAAAGAATTGAAAATTCAAGAGTTTAAATATAGTATCCTAGAACCAAAAATAGGGAACATGCATTTTCACAACTTGAAACTTGAAAACGAGTTCTAATTTTCTTTCTGAATTTAGGCAGAAAAGGAGAGAACATCCACAACACATCCTCCTCATTTCTTTCTCTTCTGTCACTCTTCTGACCAATTGTATCACTGTTCTATTAAAACTCCGGGAGTTCCAAATCCATATCTCTTCAATTTCGAAAACATCGCATTGCATTCAACCAAAAAAGCGTCCAAGACTTGAATCTTGGCTCCTAACTAGAATGCAAGTGAACTCTGAAGGGCGAATCCTCCAAAATAACTGCTACACACGTTTAGCATTGCGTTGTTTTAAATTCTCTACTAATCGAATACATTACAAGTAAACCCATATCAGAAAATTTTCCGGTTATGCAATAAACCAATCCAAAAACTCATTTTTCGGGATACTACTTGCTAATTCAGCGGCCCAAATGCAATTACGTTGTTATGATTTAGAAATGTAAATTGAAGAAACTTACTTGGAGTTGGGGGTGGTGGTTCGAGAGCTGGGGCCCTCTTCAAACGGCGAAATGGAAAAAGGGCTATGCTCGTTAAAATAATGGTTCTTTTGCTGCAGATTGGGTCTTGCTGGCCCATGCACGAAGATGTGGGAGGTCGCAACTTGGTCTTCGTTCTGTAGCCAGATGAAGCTGAAGCTGAAGATGAAGAAGATGAAAGAGATGAAGATGGGAATTTGCAGAGGGGTGAGTGGAGCAAGCAGAAGGTGGTACTCGCCATCTTGCAGTGGTGAGTTAGTTGCTTGGTTGCTGAGTGCTAAAGTGCGCCCCACATAGAAAAGAGTAGAATAGTGTGCTTAGCATGTGAATATCATCGGATGGTGATGCCAAATCTTGCACTTTTGTTGAGGATAATATATGGTTGGGAAAGAATCACCATGGAAATCCAATGCACCTTAAAATGCTTTATGTTGTTTTTCTTTTTCTCTCATTTTCATGGAATAGTTTTTCTTACTTTTTGTATAAACCCTACATTTTGAAATATACTTCTTTATTGAACTATAATGTTTAAACCTAAATCGATATAAACATGAAAATATATAATTTTTAAAATATACTATATGAACATGAAATATATCATTTTTAAAATATAGAATAATGTGATATGAATCTATATATTATATAGTTATGAATTATATAAATTCACAAGATTTATGTGCACAAGTATGTTTTAGATTTTTTTTTAGTAGAAAAATATTTTTTTATGGCTAGTTCAAAAGAATTTGTTCTTTATTTTTATAATCGTTTAAAAATTTATATAATAAGTTTGAGTTTTAAAAAAATTAATATATATATATATATATTTATTTAAATTGTGTTAGAATCATGCTAGAATTGTCAGAAATTCAACAAATATTTTTTAAATTTATCGAATCCTACAAATATCGTATGAGTGTCGGTGTTCATTATGTGTGTCTGACACGAACACACCATTTAAGAGAAGTGTCCGACCTAAATCTTATATTGCAATGTATTTTTAACATAAAATTATAAAATTTGATTTGTGTTTTTTTATACACTTGGGTTAATTTAGATTTTTCATTTTTCCAATAATTAAATTGTCATTGGATTGCCCTTTCAACGTCAAAATTATCATTCACCCTAATTTTTTTGTAATATATATTTAGTGTAATTTCACACCCATAGTTAAATTAAAATGAACTTGCGTAAGTTAATATATGTTATTTTTTTTTCTTATTTAATTGGAAAACAATGAAAAGGGGAACTGGCAATGATATTATTTAATGATTTTGGTGTTTTTTAATATAAAAATGGGATAAGTTTATTATTTTGATATTTTCCATATTTGGTCATCTTCTTTGGAGACGAAATTTAAATGATCGACAAATTCTTTTTTCTTATTTTTTACTCATTTAAACTATAAAAATATTTTTTTTCTTACCACAAATAAGCTAAGAATTTTGTGGTTGGTTTGTTATATTTTGTCTAACATTTTATTAAGTTACTTATTTTTATTTATTTATTTATTTATTTTATTTTATTTTTTAAAAATTTTCATGTTAAACATCACTTAGTTATTTAATTTAATCAGTGATTTCTTTGTTATCTTAACTGCTCTCACTTGGTCTTTGTCTAACCACGAAATCTGTCATTAAAAAAATTATATTATTTTATATAATAGTTGAAAATTATAATATTATCTTTCCTTTGGATGAAATTGGCTTGAGGAATTCATGGATTTATTAGGCAATTATTTTTTATATTTGTTTTTTAATACAAAAACATATTTTAAACTGAGTAACTTAAAATACGTTATCTTTTTTTAATTACATAATCTATAATATATTTTGGATTTTCCAATAATACATATTGAATTTTCAAATTATATAATATAATATATAATACATTTCTAGATTCATATTACCTACATTCTTAAATTTCTTAATTCATAATATATTTATAGAATATCAACATTTTAAATTATACTTGTGCATTTCCAAATATATTTGGAAGTTCTAAATAACATATAATACAAAATAATAATTTTTTAGATTATACGATCCAAAACATTTTTAATTGAAATATAATTTGGATTTTTTCTGTTAATCATGGTGTGTAAGAAGAAAGTACGTGATCGGTTAAATTGTTTTGGTAATCGATTTATAATTTTACTACATTGTGATGTGCCATTTCGGGAGACCTATAAAAAAGTCTAGTATAACCGTTTTCTAAAAAAGGGTCTAAATTTTAGGTTTTTGGGTAGATAGGTATTATCCTATTTAGGTGAGATGACTAAGTAAACTACACTTGAGGAAAATTATGGACGAATCTATAAGAACTCCATGAAATTAGGGATTGAACAACAAAAGGGGACTTTTTTTTTTTTTTTAAGATTGTGTTTAGATTGAGAAATGTTAAAGATATTTGTTTTTTTTATAGAGTTGTTTTGTTTTATGTTATTGGTCAATAATCCTATTGTTAAGGAATGATATGTTTCTTTGCCATTTTTACTATAGTCTGTTGCAACTACTATATAGGTGGCAAACTTTTTTTCATATTTCTAGTTGTCGTAAGGCTATTTAAAAGCCAACCTATCATTCAATAAAATATATCATTTTCATTTTTTCTCTGTTTTATGTTAATACATTACCCCTTTACATTTGGTATCAGAGCTCCTTTATTGGGGCCTGATGAAAACCTTGAAAACCAGTTGTCCTTTCAAGTACATGGGCAGCAAGTAGTTTTGTTCAACCAGTAATTCCAAAGTTCTATGATTACTATGATCATTGGGCAATGCTTTAGGATAATTTCCTACGGTCTAAGGAATATTGGCATTTAATGGAAGCTTGGATCACTGAAGAGAAAAAGAAAGCAATTGAAGATCAGACACTCAAGGATTTAAAGGTAAAAAATTATCTTTTTCAAGCAATTGACAAATTTATCTTGGAGACTATATTGAAGAAAGATACGGCTAAGGACATTTCGGACTAAATGAAACAAAAGTATCCAGGGACAACAAAGGTGAAACGAGTACATCTGCAAGCACTCCGAAAGGAATTTCAAATTCTTCAAATGAAAGCAAGAGAATCAGTGAATGAATATTTTGCTCGATCACTCATCATAGCTAACAAGATGAGAATTCATGGTGAAGTTATGCAAGAAGTCACTATTATTGAGAAGATCTTGCCATCAATTACTCACAATTCAACTATGTTGTCTCCTCTATTGAGGAGTCAAATGACGTTGATACGCTATGTATTGACCAACTTTATGACGCATCTGGAGGACACACAAGCGCAGAAGGAAGATGCATGGTTCCTTGACTTAGGGTGTAGCAGTCACATGTGTGGCAAAAAGGAACTGATGGAAACCAAGTAGAGGATGCTCAAGCCCATGAAGCCCAAGCCCAACAAGGGGCCCAAGCCCATCAAGGGGTCCAAGCCCAACAAGGGGCCCAAGCTCAACGAATTACTAGGAGCATGACAAGAGCTTTGGGACAAGAATATAATAAGATGGCTCTTCTTATTTCTTTTGTAGAATAGGGGTGTGGATGTAATAAAGAGGTGTAAGTAGTAAGGTAGTCTAAGGGGAGTGTGGATAGGAGATTAGGAGGTGCCAAACTAGGAAGGAAAGTCACACTTCCTTGTCTAGATTGGCGCCGAATTTCATTACATTTAGGTGTCATTCAGCTTGCATTTTCAGCACCTCTTAGGCTATAAATAAGGTGCTTGCCTTTGTAAAATGCATATTGGAATTTTATAGTAGAGAGACTATACTCAAATTTGGAGAGAAATTGTGAGTTTTGAGTCTTCTTCTTCTTTGCCTTATCTTGTGAGCTATGGTGAGCTTCAAGTGGTGGCACTCCATCAC
>Ga0123342_1004916_pt1 | contig 19963 bp, 8 predicted proteins | sample Turbeawhitnodule_FD_89960 | JGI IMG/M metagenome (GOLD analysis project Ga0123342, IMG submission 89960) | Root nodule microbial communities of legume samples collected from Mexico - Turtle bean Mexico white nodule | ecosystem: Host-associated > Plants > Roots > Nodule | place: Mexico: Nepantla... | reverse complement strand
CTTCATTCTTAAAAAATTAATTTTAAAATAAACATTTTAAATTTATTACTTTTTTATTTTTATTTTGTAAAAACTCATTTCTTTATTCATTAATTATATTTCTAACTATTTTAAACATTAAAAATATTTATTTTTTTAATGCATTCAAAATTAAAATTATCAATTTTTTTAATTTATTTATTTTTGAAATGTTGCTAGATAAGAAATAAAAAAAAAAGAGTGTTAGATAGAAAAAAAAAAAGTGTTAGATAGGAAAATAAAAACAAAAGGATGTTAGATGAGAAAATAAAAATCTAAATGGTGTTAGATAGAAAATTTACCCAACATTTGTTTGTTTCTCAATTTCTTGTTCTTAAATAATTATTTCCAATCTGTTAATGGGTAGGAATAGTGTTTGACTTTCTAAAAAACCAGTCCATATTTATTGAATGTTTTACTTTTAAAGGAGACGTGTATTTTCTAAAGATCAGTATTCAATATATTAAAATTTATAGAAAAAGCTTTAGACATTTATTAAATACTAGTAATAGTATGAATTCACAACAATTAATAAATAAAAATTTACTTTTAATTTTTTTAAATTTAACTTTTAATAAAAAGGTCTCCTTAAGACTATACTTCTTTTATTATAAAATAACATTATTTTAAAATTATGACACAGTAATTAAAAAAAGTTTAATTAATACCAATTTATTAAAAGTATATTTAAATTTTTTAATATTCATTACAAGAAGAAAAAAAGATTTTAACTAATTTAGTTAATGGATTTTTTTTTAACTTTCATTAAGTTTCAAAGGTTATTATAAGACATAAGTAAGATAACAGAGGTTTTTCTTTAACCTTCGCTAAACCTCAATAAAATTTTCTAGATTTTTCAAACTTCAATAAATAAATATAATTAAATTTATTTATAAATAAGTAATTAAAAATTATATAGTTTTAATATATTTTTATATATTTTATAACTAAATTCTCTAAAATTTAAAAAGTGTAACTTTATATTACAAATAAGTTTTCTAAAGTTTAAAAAATTTATTTTAAAAATTCACCAAAATAATCTTGGATAATAAGTATTTTAACAGTATTTGTTGGTTTTGGTTCCTAGTTTTTTTTGTTACGAGTTCATTCTTCAAAAAATCTGACTTATTTTGTTTTAACTTTTGATGTACGTATATTTTATGTGTAATTTTAGTTTTAGTTATAATTGTTAATATTTAATTATCATAATTTTAAAATATTTTAAATTAAGACCTTTATTTTAAAATGTATCCAATAATTAATTCATTGTGAAAGTGAGAAGTGATAAAGTTAATTTCTTCTTGCAAAATGTTCTTACAATCTTTAGCCAATAACACACATGACTTTCAAGTCCACGTCTAACAGGTAATGTAATTATTTAAGATATATAAAGCAGTTATTATCGAGCTACGTAACGGTGACTTGTGACCTGAGTTGGGGCAGTAAGACAATGGAAGAAGCAATGATAATGCCTTATTTAAAGTTTATTTTCCTTAGATATAATAGACATAAGTGTGACTAAATTGTAACTCATTTGTTAGGACTATCGTTGGTGGCTATTGAGCATGTGTCCATTGTGAAAAATGGGGTTGAAGATTATTTTAGACGGCAAGTCATTTTACAAATTTTTTTTAAATCTATGATATTTTACGGAGGTTCTTAAACTCATCGTAATTAACAGGGGTTCTAAAAGACTTTTTCAGAAGTTTAAAAAAACCCCAAAAAACACTTTCTCGAGGAATGGTTAGTGGAAGAAACTGCAACTTGAATAAATGACTTAATAGATATTTTAACCTGGATAATGTAAAAATAAACCTCAATAAAACTATTTTTTTCTTGTAATTATTCCATTTTTAATATAAATAATATTGTATTATTATTTATTTAATTTTATTTAAAATTATTTAAAAAAATAACTTAAAAAAAATATTTAATAATAAATTAAAAATGTATTTTATAATAAGATACTAGGAATGAAAGAAAAAAACAGATTAATCTAGATAGATTCCATGTCAAAATCAATAAATCCAAAAAAAAAGTCACTCATAATCATGAAAGCCACTTTCTGAATCAACCTACAGTGTTAGATTTATACACCCTTTTTCCCATAAATGCATCAATTCCCAGTCAAACCTATTCTTTTTCTTTTTGGCTTGGCTTGATTAAATTGTTTCAATTAAACAAAATATTTAACCTTGTGTTTGTGTTAGTTCTTTGAATATATTGCTTAAAATTGGTTTTATTTGTTTAATTATTGGTCAAATTTTATTTTATTGTTTATATTTTTAAAACATTTTTCCATACTTTTTATAAGCAGTCATTGTATTTTATAAATCTTTTGACTAGATGAAGGGACAAAACTAGTAATTATAAAAAATGTAAAACCAAAAACATCATTAAAAAGAGTGAAAGTTTCTCTGATAATTTTTTCCTATAAATATTTTATTATTTATAAAATAAAATAATAATATTTAATGTCTTAAAAACATAAAATATTCTTTTACATTTACAGAAAACAAAATGAAAAGGTTAATAAAAATGTTGCAAGATAAATTATTTTTGAAATATAAACAAATAGAACTTTAGTAAGATGAGATGCAAAAGTAAATGATTATAGTTTCTCAAAATAATTAGATAATTATTTTAACATCTTAAACATCTTTCATATAATCATTTGTGAAATTAATTTTAATTTACATAATTTCAATATGTGACAATATTTTAATATAAGATTTTTATAAAACTTACGTTTAATAATTGTTTAGTTAAATTTTAACCTTTTAAAATTTCTTAAATTTTTTTTTATTTTTATAATAAAAAACTAAATGTTATGTCACATTTCAATGAAAATGTCTTATAAATATAAAATTTATTATTCCAATTATAATTTTCTACAGTTGAAATTTTCAAAAGGTCAAAATCCATGATTATAAGAATTTAGTTTTACAAAACATTGGCAAAATTAGACTTTGAATAAAAAAATAATTTTATTGAAAGAATTCTTTAAAATAAAATAAAAACCTATATATAAAGATTTTGAAAATAATTTTAGAGTATAAGTTGTATAATTAAAATAACATCTAAATATTTATTATTAAAATAAAAATTAATATAAATAAAAAAATTAGTTATTCAAGTTTCATCTTAAAATAATTATAATCTATATACAAAATCTTTTTCTTTACTTCTCTACCTTCTCTTTAAATTTCTAACATAATCTTTCATTTATATTAACGACTAGAGACCATCTTTAAACTCTCAGTAATGACTAAAATTGCTCTATCATAACTTTTTTTATGGTTATTTTTTTGTTTTAATTTATTCTACCTCCTCATATATATTTGTTTTAAAATTTGTGAAAATTGTGTGTTATAGGGAGAAAAAAATTGAAATCCATGTAAAAAAATATCTTTTTGTAATATTATATAAATAAAATGGGAATGATATGTATATGAATGTTACACTATATTTAATTTAAAATTAAAAAATAATATTAACAATTTAAAAGGATAACAAATAATTAATTTAAAACTAAAATCACATAACTACAAATTAATGACAATATTTTTCACTTGAATACTTTTTCATAAATATTTTTAATTAAAGTTAGAGTTTGATGTAAAAAATTCTTGTAATGAAAGGATATATTAAATATCAAAGAATTTTTATAAGAAGAATCCAGTAACAAGTAAAAGTAACACTTAAACATGATTAAACTTGTATTTAATATAAAATTAAAATATATTTAGGAAAAAATTAAATTTATTTGACCAAAAGGCATTCAAATTGAAGTTTGTATATAAAGGAAAATAATTAATTTCAAAATATGAAATTAAACTAAATTTTGACCAAAAAAATTACACATTGAAATGTAGAGATTTCTTTTTCACCCTATATATTGTGAATCATGTAATAATTGTGATTCAAGCGACAGAGAGAAAAGTCAAATTCAATTCTGACACCAAATCAAACCCATCTTTTTTTCTTGTGATTCCAAAGCTTGAAACTGAACTGTTCAAAAGATCCTTCTCAGATTCAATTCAACAAATCAAAACAAAATCTTACAAACCAAATGCAAAACTCTAGCGAATCTTCTCCAGCTTCCCCTGTGCCGGTGGACTCCGTGCCGTTCCTCCCACAGAGCCGCCGTGTCTCCCGCCGTGCGCCGCTGCGGACGGCGTCCAGCTTCTTCCGGCGCGCGAGCGGGCGGCGCCTTATGCTGGGAGAGGCTTCGGTGCGCGTGCGGGAGGCGGCTGCGGCGGAGGTGGAGGAGCGGCAGAGCGAATGGGCGTACTCGCGGCCGGTGGTGGCGGTAGACGTGCTGTGGAACGCGGCGTTTCTGGTGATCGGCGCGTCGGTGCTGTGGCTGGGCTCTGCGGAGGAGCCGAGCGTGCCGCTGAGGACGTGGATTGTGGGGTATTTGGTGCAGGGCATGCTCCACTCTCTCTGCGTCCTCATTGAGTTCCGAAGGAGAATGATGAGTGGGACCCATTTCCGTTCCAATGTACCAAACCATGTTCAATGGAGCTTCACTTCTGAAAGTGACCAAGAGTTTTATGCTTTCGAACCCGCTCACCACGGTGATGAACACAGGTACCAACTCTTGTGATCATTTAATATACTCAGGATTATACAAAAAGTTCACTTATTAAAACATGTTTGTTTAATTAAAGAAATAATTTTAGTTCCACAAACTACACATTATTACAAAATGTTTATACACCATACTCTATAACTTGTATATGTAAAAATATTAGCTGGTAACAAGTATAGTTTAACTACAAATGTACAATATCAAGTTAAAAGTTGTGCATTATAGTAGTCAATTAAGGTTTTTCCTGACTATAATATTTTTTTATGTTATTATTGTATTGTAATTTTTAAGTACAAATACACAATCTATATTTAGCAGAGATTCATCCAATTAAATTGTAAAATTGATTGGATTTTAATTAAATTATTTCATAATTTTTTTTTTATAGAAAAAACATAAAAATATATTTGGTAAAAAAGTTTGAAACTTGAGTTAAAGGAAAAATAGGAGAAAAAATGAATTTTATTTCTGTAGATTTGTTTATCTCTTTAATTTTTATATAGTGAAAGCAAATGCATTGTCATATTTATTCTATTTTTCGTTCTCGTTCGAACATGGTAATTGGTGGAAAGATGAAATAAATTTGTTCAGTTTTGATCTTTGTTTCTTATTTATGAATTATGCTTTTCTCAAGTAGATGATTTTCTGTGTGAACTTCTGAAAATAGAAGAAAAGCGAAAATAATAGGATATATTTATTACTAGTCATGGAATAGATAGACCTCTAAATTGTGAAAAGGCAACAGTAGATGTCCTATTTCTCTGTGCAAACTCGTGATGAATTTAATGAGAAATTTGTGGTTTGAAACAATGCTTTTTGAAAGACAGTACACGTTATTTCACGAGTGTGTGGTTTTCGCCATCTGAATGTGTAAGAAGGATCATTCTGGACTATGCACGGTTAGTGTGACAATGAATGAAAGCGGTATAGAGGCAAGAAATGGAAATTAACAAGATTTAAATCATTCCATTATACATTGTTTCATGTCTTGATGCATTTTCATTCTCTACTATCCGTTCTACTTCTTCCAATATAAGTTATAACTTATAACCACATCACTAAATTCTGTTCATAATGAGAGTATCTTTTTGAGATTTATTTATGTTCTGCTGTATTTAGCATTTTTAGGTTGAATGTAGAACTGTTTTTTTTACCTTATGCAAGTGCGTAAACTTATTGTTCCTTGTTTTGTCAGCATCATAAAACACATAGAGTCGGCAAATACCATGCTTTCATTTATATGGTGGACTGTTGGGGTCTACTGGGTAACTCTTGGTGGCCAGAGTTTGACAACGGATGCACCTCAGCTTTACTGGTTAGTTGGAATTTGTAACCATCATGCACCTCTCTTTGCACTATTCTGCCTTGCCCCATTTTGTAATCATCTTGTATGTTGTGTTATGCAGGGTCTGTATTGCATTTCTTTCTTTCGACGTTTTGATTGTACTGATCTGTGTTGCTGTTGCATGCCTTATTGGTATTGCTGTTTGCTGTTGTCTTCCATGCATCCTTGCTCTCCTGTATGCAGTGACAGATCAGGTAAATATGTTTTTTTCCTAATTTTAGATTTGGTCCAGAGGTTATGTTTAGATAACAAATTTTTAATGCCTGTTCATTTCCAAAATGGAGAAATGACTTTTCTAAATGAGTAGCAAGTGGTCAATATTGTCAGTCTATGCAGTTTTTTTGGCAAAATATTGAACAGTTCTTTTTCTCAGAAAATGGAAGCAAAGCAAAATGCTCATATGTGATATGGTAGAGTCTTTCCTACTTCATTAGAGGGAGCAAAAACCGGTTAATATAGTCAATTAAGTAGTTTTTGTTTTGGTTTAGTGAAGCATTTCTATGATTTAAAAAATTGATTATATGGGCAGTTAATACTTTCATGGATATGTCTTGGAGGATATTGATCCTGAATAATGTCTTTCGTTATTGTATTGTCAATATTGATCTCTGTTGATATTAGTTCGTGTGCATTTTGAATCACGGGAGTTAAACTCTACCCTATTATTGACACTATCCAAATTTTATGCTATATGTTGGCTGTTATTTTCATTTAAACCAGAGTATCCTTCTCAAAGGTTCAATTCACAAGCTTTTAAACTAAGATGAGTCTGTTGAGTCATAGTATCATTATTTTAGCTTTGATCAGTGTTGTAGAATATCGCAGATAACTGTTGAAGAGCGAGTTTGTGTCCACGTTAAGTAGGATGAGTAATATAATAAAGAAGACTCGTAAACTTACAGCCTTATCGGGTTGGTGGTGATATCTTGATCTCTTTTATGTAATGCTGATTGTTATATGTCGTATCACTTCAAAAATTCTCTTTTGCCTCTCAGTACTTAAATCTCTATGATATTAACAAATTCATCAATATCGAATCATAGATTTATTTTCAATTTTGTTTCATCCCCTTTTTTGCATTCGTCATATTCTTTTCTCTCCAACCTTGTCATACTTAGTTTTGACCTTTGATTGGTAACAGGAAGGGGCAACGAAGGAAGAGATTGACCAGTTGCCAAAATATAAGTTCAGAATAATAAAAGAAGGTGATATTGAAGAACCTTCGAGAGGAATAATGACCGAATCTGAGAGTGAGACAGCCACTGACCATGTTGTTGCCTTAGAAGATGCAGTAAGTTCCTAGTGTTTTTCAGAATAAAATGATCCTATCCTCCAAATGTTATGCTTTGAATATATTTCTTTTTCTGTTAAGATTTCTTTCTTTCCCTCGAATTCCAGCCTTAATTTTAAAATTGTCTCAAATTTCTTTACGCTTAACATTTGCACAATCATATCTAAATCGTGTCAAAGCAAATCTATGTTTAGATTATTATTGTTTTATTGTTCGAAGGAACTCCTCATTTTTTGGAAAAAGTTGTACCTTTTAAGGTACATTTAGAAGACTTGCACCAATAATTAAAACATGAACTAAAACTCTTTATATTTTTGGTGTACTCAGTCTATTTGAAATATAAATATCTTTGTTATTAAAGCCGAGGAGGCTACCTTTTTAATGCTTGGCATATATTTTGATTGATGCTTTCACACTTTCACTTACTCAATTTGGAAGTGTAAAATTCAATTTTGCCTAAAAAATCCCACTTCTGACATGAATGATTGTGGTATAATGACAGGAATGCTGTATCTGCCTCTCTCCATATGATGATGGTGCTGAACTCAGAGAACTTCCTTGCAACCACCATTTTCATAGAACATGCATAGACAAATGGCTGCTAATCAATGCTACCTGCCCTCTCTGCAAGCTTGACATTTTGATTGGAAGCCACCATCAAGAAGTTTGAACAAGTTTCCTTTTTCATTGTATTGATTAGGAAAACAGAGCCCTTTTGACATCGCTATGCTTCCTGTGCTGTGTATATTTCTCCCATAATCATATTGGGAACAGGTTGTTTCCAGCTAAATGTGTATTAACTATTTAGAACATAAGCCTCACTTCAGCTTATGACATGGCCAGATAGACACCATGTCTTATATTAGAAAAATCGTATTTATTGCACAAGGTTCCATACCTGTTCTGTATAACTGTATCTCTTACGATGACAAGGTCATGGAGGCTTGAATGAGAATATCCAAATCCGTGTACATTGTTGGACCTATGATTTCGGTATAGCAAAATAAAATTTATCGTGATTACCATATGAAGTCTTCAAGATAAAATATATTTGCTACATTTCTTTTCCATGCATGGTTATTACATGGAATAATGTTGAAATTTCTCTTGATGGGTTTCTAATATCCAACTTTTTCTTGTCTGAGATCTTCTAGTTTCCTCCTATTTGGGGGAGCAATGCTTCCTCCTTATATTCTGTTTGCTTGAGAAGAGAGAAATATGTATGAAAATAAATTGGTAGAGTATAAAAGAAATTAGAAATACAGTAAAATTAAGAGATGTTTGGTCGAAAAGAAAAAAGAGAAAGGGTGAAAAAAAAGCAGACAAATAAAAATAAAGGATATATATATATATGTATATATATATATATATATATATATAATATTATAAAAGTCCTATTTTTTTATAATTATTTTTCTTCTTAATGTTTCACCAATTCTATCCTTATTCATCATATCTTATTTTTTTCAACCAAATACACCACTATAACCAGTCTCTATGAATGTTCAAATCTTGTGAGGTTGAGATATCTCTTGTAATGGTTTTGCCCTACTTCAACCAAAAGGTGGAATTCCTTCAACCTCCACGAAGGAAAATTGTTATGTTGTCCTCCTTTGCATGTCTAAGTTGTGGCTTGATAATTTTTTATTAAGCATGTTGTAAAGAGTATCAAACAATGTTGAATCCATTCACGGGGCATGTGTAAGGATGGAATATCAAGAGTTTGAATTAATAATACATAAATACACGGTCTTGAAGAGAGAGTAATTAAATTCACTTCAATAATACTCAACTACTTTTTTAGGCAAGTGGCCAAAAGGAGCCAACTCCTCTATTATGTACCTCATACCTAAAATAGAAAATTCACAAAGTTGGAACAATATAAATCTATTTCATTGGTAGGATGTATTATAAAATAGTTTCTAAAGTGTTAGCAAAAAGGCTGCGAAAAGTTCTTCACAAGATTATCGACTTTAAGTAATCTACTTTTTTAGAAGGGAGAATCCTAGATGGTGTGATAGTGGCCAATGAAACCATTGATAAAGTTGGAAGAAGGAAGGAGAAATGTATGGAGAAATGTATAATCTTGAAAGTGAACTTTGAAAATGCATATGACTCAGTTAAGTAGGATTTTCTAATATATATGAAGTAGACTAAGATTTTACCCTAAATGATCAGATGGATAAAGGGATGTTTGGATTTATCACATGTGTCCATTCTTGTTAATGGAAGTCCTATAGAAGAATTTATATTAGAAAAGGGTTTGAGACAAGGGGACCCTTTAACACCTTTCTTGTTCTTAATTGTAGCAGAAGGTCTGGATAGGGCTCTAAGACAGACAAAGAGAAATAATATGCTTATTGGTCTAAATGTAGGTCATAACAATATCAAAATCAGTATGCTTCAATTTGCTGACAAGGTTGTGTTTATATGCAAACCTCTTTTGGAAAATATATTGGTCATAAAAAGCATGCTTAAATGTTTTGAACTTGCTTCTGGTTTGAAGGTTAATTTCATGAAAACTAAGTTAGAAGGGATCGGTATACAACATCCATAATTGCTTAGATTTCCTGAAATATTGAACCGCAGTACCATGAACCTATCCTTTACCTATCTTGGCCTACCAATAGGTGGTAATCAAAGAAGAAGTTTTTTTTTTTTTTTTTTGGAATGATATGATTTTAAAAATAAAAAAGAGACTAGCAAAATGGAAAGGTAAACATGTATTCTTAGCGGGAAGAGTTACTCTGATAAATTTCGTGCTATCTACTTTACCCCTTTACTACTTATCTTTATTCAAAATGTCAGTCTGCATTTCAAAATAAATCATAAGCACACAAAGAGAATTCTTGTGGGGTTGGGACCATTAAGGTAGGAAAATAGCATGTGGGAGTTGGGAGATCATTTGTAAGCCTAAAAGAAATGGGGCCTAGGTTTAAAAGATCTACCATCTTTTAACAATGCATTACTAGGGAAGTGGACCTAGAGGTTGGGGAAAGAGGAAAAAGGTCTTTGGGTGGATATAGTGAAGTCAAAATATGGTACGTGGCGGTGTCTAGTAGAAGGTAAGGATAATCGAGATGAATCTATTTGGTGGAGAAACCTTAAGAAAACCCGTGGATGGAGTGTTAGTGGTAAGTGGTTCATGGGTAACATTCTATGGAATGTAGGGGATGGAAATAAGATTCTGTTTTGGAAAGATTTGTGCCTAGGTGATACATCTTTAGCCTTTAAATATATGAAATTATTTGTCTCCAATTACGTGCATAAGCTCTTTGGCTCCTTGATTTCTTTTTGTTGAATTTGAAATGTGGTAACTTGAATCAGACTATTAAGTTTAGATAATGTGTTCTTTGTAGGGTTTTGAGAATTAAATTATGTGTTTCCAAGGCATCAAATCTTTCGCTTTAGGAACCCAAAAGTTGAGGCATCTCTCCTAACTACATGAGGTGTGATGGGAACACGATGAAGATTTTGAATTTGGATTTTAAGCAAAAGTCTAAGGCGAGATAATGGTGAGCATAAAGAATGAAGATGGTAAATTCTATCATAAATTGAGAGGGGTAGGAGGACGTTTTTTTTTTCTTTTGTTGTTTATGAAGGGGCTAATGCAGAGTTTGGTTTAGGAAAGCACTAATATGTTTTGTGGGAGATAAGTGGAGAAGTTTCCCTACTGATGTGAAACCTGGTTTCATATATACGTTTGTAGTGTGCTATGCAAATGCGAGTGTAAAGGTATTTTTTTTTTTTGCACTATCTAATTTTTTGTGTTTTTATCTATAAAGTGAGGTAGAGATGTTGAAAATTGTTTTATTTTATAAAAGAGTTGAAGACTGTAAAGTGATTTTTATTTATTTATTTTTATTGTTATTAAATAAAATATCCATTTTGGTATACTATATACTCATTTCTTCCAAGTCTAATTAGAGACAAATATTAATACCTGAAATGAAGAGATTTAGAAAGTGAACAAACTACTAAAATACTTTACTTTTTATACATACTAGTGTCAAAAACTAACCATTGTCAATATGCTTAAATTATCAACCAAACACTTTACCTAATCAAGAAGAAGAAGAAATGTTCATCTTGGAATATTGAGAGGGAAGTTCAAGAAAACAGGAACCCCAGTAACAATTCCTGCAGCATCATTCTCACCCACTGTCACTTGCATCCCAAACCCTCTCAAATTCTTTTCAATCTCCACCATCGAACACGAAGATTCACACTCCGGTGGTGCCTTCACCACCCTCACTGAGAAATTGATGACCCCATTTCTCTTACCCTTCTCATCCCAAAGCCTATAACTCAAGAACTGCAAGCTATTTTCTGCCGCAAACCCTCCAAGGTTAAACTCAGAGACAGCTATTCGTGCTGCTCCAACACTTTTAACACCGAACCATGTCTTGCATTTCACCTCCAGCGTGATGCAGTTGGCTCCATCAACCAAGAACTTCTCGTTCCATGAAGGGTTGTTGCTCCCACCCTCTTCTTCTGTACTCGTTGTGAAGAATTTGGTGCATGATTGTGTGTGAACAACAACGTATGTGTCCTTTTTTATTGGTTTTCCGTTCATGCAAAGGTTTTCGGCTGATATAATCGTGATCTCCATGGTGTGATGAATGCAAGTGAGAAAAGACCTATGGGATTTAGGTTTTAGAGAGAAAGAATGGAAAGCTTAAGATAGAGAAGGACCATGATGTCCGAGATATGAAACGTGTGTGCTTATTTTCTTGTCGTTTAGAAATAGCTTTTATGCAGATAATATTATTTAATAATATTGGTGCTTGTTAGGTCTATAATTGGTATGCAGATAACAATATTCTTTTTTACAATAGTCAAGAAATTCCACTGTTGAATCATTAGACTTAATAGTTGACAGTTATATAAAATAGAGATATTAGTCTTTAACAAAATTCTACAAGAGAAATAGGAAGAAGACAAGTATTTAATATGAATAAGAAAGAATAAGCAGTATTGTATAAACAAAAATAATAGCGATGGATAAGGCATTTCAATTCCTCTTTTACGCGTAAAGATTTATAGACTTCGAAAATTCTTAGTCTTTGTAAACATTATGAATAAACTACAAGAAATTTAAGTTAAATTTTACAAGATTTAATATTCCACCCGTTGGTAGTTAAAACAGTTGTGTATACTCTGTGAGAATTAGGATCACATCTCACCGAATCCGGATAATGTTTCAATATATCATAATAACCATCTTAGAAAAAAGTACAATACGTGTTACAAAGTGAACTTTAAGCCTAACTTAACCCCATAAAACCGGCTCATGAGGTTGAGGTTTGCACCCACTTATATACAATGAATTATCCTCATCTCTAGTCGATGTGAGATCTCCAACACACCCCTTAGGCCGAGAGTGACAACAACTCGTGCGTGGGATAACATATTATGGGTGACCTGATAAACCCAACAAATACTCGTTAGGATAGGCTCGAAAATGGCTCTGTTACCATGTTACGAAGTGGACTTTAAGTCTAACTCAACCCCATAAAACCGGCTCATAATTTTTATCAGTTCTTAGTATACATTCCGAATATCGAACATTTACTTGATCGTCGGAATATCTTTTACAAGTCAGCCCTTAATCGAGAGTTAGTGTATGAAAAAAGGAATCTTGAAGTCCAAAGAAGCTAAAAAGCAACTTAACAACAAATATAATGTAAAACCAATTTCAGGTACTATCTAAGCTCACATTTATTTGTAAAAGTACAAATGTGATATATACATATATAAATTTCAACCAAGGAGGTGTAGTTGTTTTGGAACAATATTTGATGGAGATCTTGCTTTCTCAGTCTGTCACTGTTTTGTTTTGAAGAAAATTAAAATTCTTTAAATTCTTATAAGAAAGCAAAAGTTGGAAAGTAAATTTCAGTGGGAATGGTCGTATTCCACCGAGTATAACGCAAGATTAAATGAATCTTTACTTTTCTAAATCAAAGTTGTTAGAATTTGGAGATTTTCTACAAAAAAAGTTCATTGTTCTTGCTTCTCAGTGGGCAAGTTTATCATCTCGGTGATGCAAAATTATAAACATATAATATTCCGTGAGAATAAAGAAAGTTTACGAGTATATTAATGTTAAGTTTAGATGAATCTTTAAGTAAATAAAATATTTCTTTCGTTTTTTTATTTTTCAGTCAAATCCATAAAAGAGTTTTTTAACATGAAAAGTAATAAATTAAATTATCTAACGTAGACCTTTGTGTATGATGATTTTTTCTGAAATATATGTTTGAGGTTCAGCATAAAAGTTGAGAAATCCATAAAGTATTCTTTTTAATTTAATTATTCTTTGTTGATAAAAAAATAATTATTTGATTAGAATAAAAAATATAATAAGTTGAGAATTTTAACTGAAGCTCTTCTTAAAGTAGCATTTAAAAGAATATTACGAACAAGTTATAAAAAAAACTTATTAATTTTCATAATAAATATTAAGTATGGTATTAAACATAATTTATAATGTTTAATGATGTTGAAAATATAACTCTGACTTGGATGATAAATGTTTGGTGCATGTGCCAAGACGAATCGTAGAGAATTATAATGTCCTTTGGCTTAACGTTCAAGAGAATGGAGAAACATGAAACTCTTCTTTTTCTTTTGCTTTTGTTTTTCTTTCTTGTGAGCGAAAACGTGGGGAAAAGTTATAACCAGAAAAAGGAAAGTGTGGTTAAATAGACAAGAAATAATGTTACAAAATAGTACTTGAGTTCTAATTTTCCAAGTACATGAACGTGTTTACATTTATATATGGACCATGAGGAATGTTACACTTTGGGTTTGCTTCATCAAACTTTTCTACAAAGAGAACGAAAATAAAATTTATAAATTAGGAATAATTTATATATAGATCAACTTATAAAAAAATATATTACTTTTTTGAAAAATGATTTTAACTTGTACACATGAGTTAATTTTAAATAATACGTAAAATTTATTTTAATAAAAGCTAACATATTAATTACAAAACATTTGTTTAAAAAAGAACTTTGTTTTAATAACATTTAAATTATACATAATAATTTATTTTAACATTTTTGTTTCATTAAAATACTTCCACTGGTGCAGAAAGGCAAAACAACGGCGGCTATATAACCGCATTTGATGAAAACGTAGTCTTAAATCGAAGAGATAAGAAAGCGACTATTTAGCCGCATTCATAAATTCAATTTATAAATGCGGTTATTCATCATAACCACATTTATAAATTGCATTTACGAATGACATGTAGGGTTTCTTTTCTTTTTTGTTGTTGTTTGGATTTCTAATCAAAGTTTTCAACTTTGATTTTCGGTCATTATTTTAGTATTTTTTTTTATCTCTTGGTGCATCCATATCATACCTCTTCACATTCTTATTATTTCATCCTAATCTGAATCTGGCATTTTCAAATAATGGATTGATATTGGAAGGCCTGATAACCAAAAACATAAATAAAAGTCCAGAAAATGCAAATAAAAATTTCTCAATAAAACGCAAATATACAACGAAGCAAGGCGGCAACAACGATGAGCAAGACACAGTAGAAAGCAAAAAAAAACTTTCCCAATGAAACTGTGACCTTGGCAATGGCATAAGACAAAACATAAGAGAAACGAAAAACATACAAAAATTAATGGTGAAGAAGATGAGAGGAAGACAATGCTTACCAATGGCACAAAGACAATGCAAAGAAGAGAGGAAGAAAAGAGGAAGCACAGTTAATGGAAGAAGCAGAAGAGAAACGAAGCGCAAGAGAAAGGAGAGTATGAAAATGTAAGTAGCGCGTTTTTGAGCTAGGGTAAAAAAGGTTTTAAGAAGACGGCTATTACAAATAGCCGCCTTCTTAAATCAAGTTAATTTAAAAAATATCACCGCGTTTTAAAAAACAACGTCTTACAGTAAAAAGGTATTAAATAATGGATCGTTCTTTTAAACTTTTGTATTATTGTTCCAACTAAATGAGCAAAAGAACATCATGATTTGAACATATGGTGCTAATAATGCCAAAAGTTAATATTTGTCATAGCAGTTATTATTCTGAATAAGAATATCTTCTTAATAGTCTTCATCATGAGAAAAGTGGCCCCTCTTAATATATACTATGGATTTTTTTCACTTTATTAGGGAAGAAGAAATGGTCATAAACAAATTTCGTTCTTTGAAAAATTGGGACAATGGGAATAATCAAAGAAAATGATGAATTTAATTAGTATGAATATAAGGGGGTAAAGAGAAAGTATTAAAAGAAAATACTTAAGAGACTTGATTTGTAATGAAGAGGTAGGAATGGTCGATTAAAAGTATGCGTTTGATTAAAAGTTTTTTATGATTTATAGATTGGTTGAGCTAGTCCTTGGTGTCTTTGAAAAATGCTAGCTTTTGTGACGGCTTTGAGTGGTAAAATTTATTGGTTGATGTTGTCTCAGTAGATAGTTGGTGGCAAAATTGTGGATTTTTGTTTTGTTTGGAGAGAGACTTTTTGTTTCTTTATTTGTATAAGAATTGGTGGAATACATTTATTTTTTTTCTGGTTGATAATTTTTTTTTTATGTATAACTTTTCTAGTGTTATCTTCTCACTTGATTAATTTATTTAAACATAAGTCAAACTTAAATTTTAATGTAAAATAAATATTTCAAAATAACAAGTTAAATTAATCTTTTAGAAAAACAAGAAAATATTAAAAATATTCTTATAACTTAGATATTTTAAATTTTCAAACAAGATATACATGTTTAAACACAATCTTTTTTTATTCTAACTTATTTCCATTTATATATATATATATATATATTTATTGATGTTAACATCTTTTGTACGAGATAAACCAATACTTACCTACTTATCAATAAATTTATTTTAACAAAGATTATATTAAATAAATAAAAAATTAGAACATTTAACATCTGTTTCAACCCATATAAAAAAAATGTTGTGGATTTAAACAAATTAATCACTAAACTAACTATGGGGTGCAGAAAGAAGAAACCATAATCAAAAGGCCCAAAAAATAGAAATGTAAGCCTAAGTAATTGTTGTGAAGATTTAGGTTTGTGAGGTATTTTGCTGAATGCAGCAAAGTATTTCAATTCCACGTCACTGTCACAAGGCCCCTGTACTCATCAATAAAATAGTGGTTGTATTTGTTGTCTTAAATGGTTTAATCATTACAAGCATTATCATCATCAAATTTAAGTTTTAAATAAAAAAATAATATAAAAAATACGTAAAGTATTCTGTTTAAAATTGGTTTCTCCAAATAAATAATATAAAAATATATTATAAAATCTGTTTTTTACTAGTTTTTTAAAACTATGGAAATTAAAGCTTAAATCAAGAAACGGCCAAAATATGTATTCTAATTTAACTATTATATAGAGAGAGGGCATGCACTTAGTTTAAGGAGTAATTTGAAATTTAAGATAACTTATTTAAGTGTAATTTATAATAAATTTTTATATTATTTAATAGTTAGACCTGTTATCTATACCTATATATAAAGTGATTCCTCTCTTTTGATATTTATCAATTTTACCCTTATATTAATATTTATTTTATTATTTTATTTTAGAAATTTTTTTTTTATAAAAATGCTTTCATGTTAGGCGGATACCTCAAATAACAACAATCATCTGTCTTCATATTAAAAAAAGTATTATTAAAAAAATAAAAAAATAAAATATGGGGAAATCTTGGACATTTTAGTTATTTCATTATTTTTTAAATATTTAATAAATAACTAATCATTCTCAAAATTAATTGGAAACTAATTTTCTTTTTTATTTATTTTTAAAACTAATATTCTATCATTTTGTAGGCAGTTATCAATTTTAAATTTTGAATATGAAGCAGTTTATTAAACTTTTTTGTACAAACAGTTTTTTCTCCTATCTTCATCTTCATTTCTCTTAAAAATCATAGTTGCAAAAAAACATGAATGAATGACTCAATTTGTGATAGTGACATTTGTCAATAACATGCATTTGGCAGACGACCATCTTCGAATGTCTCGCATGGGTGATCTGGATGGAGATGTGAACGAGAAGCAAAACAACTTATTCTTCTTCATTCTAATTACATCATTCTTCACGGATCACCTATTCTTCTCATCATATATGTGACATCGAAGCTTCTCCAAATTCTTAGTAGAATATTTTGAGTCTATGATTTCTTACGCGATCTTTCTCGTGCGAGACAGGGAAGATGTTTGCTTCATTATGGAGGAACGACTATTACAAAATATTGAGTCTTCATAACTTGGATTTGCAATGGTAACTGGTTGTTCCCGTTGTTTGTCACCCCTTTCGCAACTAGACCTTTAAAGTCATTGTTTGTGGACGGTACTCACACCCTCTTATTGACAGGTTCGCTTTTTATTTCTCTTTGTCAAATTCATCATTCTTTTATTTATTCATTCCATTAAACTAAAAATTATTAATAAATATAAAATATTGAATAATTTTTATTTATTATTATAATAATATTATGACTTTAGAAATGTTAACGATAAAAATAAAAAATACAGACATATAGAAGCTCACGAGTTTCTGCTAATTTATATATAAAAAATTAAGTGAAAAAATATATAAATATTTTAAGGATAGTTAAAAGAGTCTACATATATAAATGGTAAAAACGAAACAAAAACAAATGTTTTTTAAGGAGTTAAATGAAAATTAAAATATTTCGTAAACATCTAATTTGAAAAAAAGTAGTATATACTACAAAATCAGTCATATCTTAGAACCGGAACTTATTTAAGTTTTAGTAAATTTATATATTCGACTTTTTTACTTTCAATAATATATATAATTTATTACAATAAAATGTCGAAAACAACAGTTAATTTTTGTAAAATAAAACTTTTATCATTCTCCAAATTGCAACAAATTTAGTCACTTCTACCAACGTGTATAATTTTTTTCCTCGTAAACAATAATGTCTTTATAAGCACCTTGGATCCATTCTATTTTATAACTTTTTCATCAATTTTCTTTAAATTTCCGTGAATTAAAACTTTTCCTAGACTGTAAATCCTTATCTCAAATTTGACTTTCTTAGTATTCGTAACATCTTTTAGATTTGTTTTTATATTCTCTGTTTTACACAAAGTTTGAGATAACTTTTTTTTCCATCCCAACGGTCATATCTATCTATAATACAAATAGAAGGCACTTTTGGGATAAGTTCTAAAAAAAATTCAAAAAAAATAATAATTCAAATTTTAACTAAAAATAGCAAGCTGAAACTCATTTTGGGAGTGACAAATGGCACTCTGTATGACTTACACGCGTGCAAAATCCCATTTCTTTAAATACTCCATTTCTTTATATACACTTTCGGCGTTTCTCTCTCCTATTTCTCAACTTCCCCGATTTCTCTTTCTTTTTCATTGGCTTTTGGTTTCTTCTTCTCTGGTCTTCTTCTAGGGTTCTTCATTTCCGGCTTCTTCATTTCATTTCTGCCTTCTCCTTCTCCAGGTGATTATTGGTTCGATTATGTGGATTCTGTTCATCTCATTTACTATTTCTTTTTTCCACAGCATAAAAATGAAAACTTTTTTTGTTTTTCTTATCAAAGTTTTGTTCTTTTCATGTTTCTACCGTTTCTTTTCTTCTTTGTTGTTCACATGGTTTGATTTTTTTTTGTTTCATTTCGTTTCTTTCAGTTTCTGTAGCAACCGGTAGTCGAAGTGTAATGGATTTTCGTTCATATTCAAGCACCAAGGTGAAATCTTTTCCTTATTATGTTCGTCTGTCCTCATGGTTTTTTCCATTTTTCACTTTATTGTTGATTTAATCTTTTTTGGAATTTTTCCATCTACATTTTAGTTTCTGCAGCAACCGGTAGTGGAAAAGTGGAATGGATTTTCGTTCATATTCAAGCAGCAAGGTGAGATCTTTTCCTTATTCTGTTCGTCTGTCCTCATGGTTTTTTCCATTTTTCACTTTATTGCTAATTTAATCTTTTCTGGAATTTTTCCATCTACATTTCAGTTTATGCAGCAACCGGTAGTGGAAAAGTGGAATGGATTTTTGTTCATATTTAAGCAGCAAGGTGAGATCTTTTCCTTATTCTGTTCGTTTGTCCTCATGGTTTTTTCCATTTTTCACTTTATTGTTGATTTAATCTTTTCTGGGTTTTTCCATCTACATTTCAGTTTCTGTAGCAACGGTAGTGAAAGTGGAATGGATTGTCGTTCATATCCATCTTATTTTCAAACACCAAGGTCAAATCTTTTCCTTCTCATTTGTCCTCATGGTTTTTTTCATTTTTCACTTTTTTAATGATTTAATCTTTTCTGGAGATTTTCCATCTACATTTCAGTTTCTGCAGCAACCTGTAGTGGAAGTGGAATGGATTTTCATTCATATCAATCGTATGTTCAAGCACCAAGGTGAAATCTTTTTCTTCTTTTGTTCGTCTGTCCTCAGGTTTGTTTTCATTGTTCATTTTTTTGCTGATTAATCGTTAATGGAGTTTTTTTGGGCTACTTAGGGTTTGGACTTCCACTCAAAGAGATATGTTTTTTGTTGTTAAACTTTCTTTGGAAATTTTTGAACACCTTTTTTCCATCTACATTTCAGTTTCTCGAGCAACCTGTAGTGCAACTGTAATGGGATTTTCGTTCATATCCATCATATTTTCAAGCATCAAGGTGAAATCTTTTCGTTACTTTGTTCTCATGGTTGTTTTCATT